>ENA-OZFY01000859-OZFY01000859.1-human-gut-metagenome-genome-assembly--contig:-NODE-859-length-8122-cov-5.104500_pt1 | contig 8122 bp, 7 predicted proteins | sample MGYA00244652_ERZ653650 | MGnify/ENA primary metagenome ERZ653650 (study PRJEB26926, sample SAMN06165117) | human gut metagenome | biome: ENVO:00009003; feature: ENVO:2100002; material: ENVO:00002003... | reverse complement strand
AGCCTCGGTCTCGTGGGCTCGGAGATGTGTATAAGAGACAGGTTTGATGTTGCACACATCGTCTCAGGCTCACAGCTCGATTTCGAGTTGACCTGGCTTGGAAACGGGCGGGATGACGAAGAGATCATGACTGTCGAGCGGATGCTTGGAGCAGTCAACAGCGGCGAGATTCGACTTGGCGCACAGAAAAGCAACGGCTTTGGACGGCTGACACTTTGCGTCCGTAAGCGCAGCTACGATCTCATGAATAAAGCGGATCGCGCAGCATGGATCGAGGATCGCGATGACGGCGATGAGATCAAGCTGCCGGAGAATGTAACGGACCGACGGGTCACCTTTGTGTTGGAAGGGATTGCGGACTCTGTTTTGATTAGGGCATCCGCTCCAGTATATGAGGGCGACCAAAGCTATACCGTAAACATTGAGGAGAATGGTCACCCTATTTTGCCTGGTTCCTCTATAAAAGGTGCGCTTCGCGCCCAGTGTATGCGTATCGTTCAGAGCGCAGGCGTGCGGGAATCGTTGGTAAATGATTTGTTTGGCCGTGGAGCGCAGGACGGCGATAATGGGCGAGCGGGCGTAATATGCGTTGATGATGTCCGTATGAATGATGTCAAAAAACAGAGGATCCGAAGAATTCGCATCAATCGTTTTACCGGTGGTGTGATAAGAGGTGGACTGTTTGCCGAGGAACCTCTGAGCGGAGCAGTGCAAATGACCATCTCCGTCAAGGAGGAGCAGGATGCATTGTGTGCGCTGCTTGTGTATGCCCTGCGCGATCTCGGCCTCGGCCTTTGCAATCTCGGAAGCGATGGTGCGATTGGTCGCGGTTACATAGCGGTCAAGCGGATTCTGATCCAGACGCTGGACGGAAGGAAGGCAGAGATCGGCTTTGACCAGAACCATACAATGAGCATGAGGGATACTGATGGTCTGTTCGATAAGTGGCAGAAGGCGTGGAAGGAGTGCATGGTATGAGACAGATCGAACTACAGGCGGACCAGGCTCTCGCACAGGGACTGCAGCTTCCATATGCGATGATCCGATCCTACAGCCAGGTGACGATGGGAAACACTCCGACGGCTGTCGATTTGACGGAAGTGATTGAGGCGAGATTCTTTAACGCTGAAACGGAGGTTCGCCTCTTCCGTAAAGACGGAAAATTATGTGGCGCTAAGCTTTGCGGGGAGTGCGGAGACATCGGCACCGAGGAGAGCTTCCGCATAGAGAATCCCGAGTTTGGCTCTGAACTCAAAGTGTATCGGCATTTAGCGTCAGATGAAGATGGGCAGACTTATGTAATGACGACCAGACTATGCGGCTGGACTGGGAGGTAAATATGGCAGCAGATAAAAGAGTCCGAGCACCTTATAACTTTATACCTCTTTCGGAGAAGGTATTGCTTCCTTATAACAGCATTGAAGAGCTTCCGCCGCATGATCGGATGGATCCGGCGTTGAAAACGGGTGAGATTCATGTTTCCATGGTGGCAGATACGCCTGTGTTTGTAAGTGATGGAGACAAGAATGAGCCGCATTTTTTCCGCGGGAACAATGGAAAGTACATGATACCGGGGTCGACGATCCGCGGAATGGTTCGTGAGAATATGCAGATCCTCGGATTTGGCCTGATGCGCACTGGAGAGGACTTGGAAGATGTTCAAATCTACTTTAGAGAAATCGCGTCAGCGAGAGAAAGCGTTGGCAACGCATTAAAAGAGTACTATCGTAGTGCATTGGATGTTCAGACCAAGCGTACGGCATCGGGAAGCACATACACGATCCCTCAAAATGTCTGCGCGGGTTATCTGCGCAGAGAAGGCCAAAGCTATAAGATCTATCCTACGAAAATACCGTATATCCGCGTATCCCGGAATCATCCGGATGTTGTGCTGCTTCAGACGAAGCACGAGAGCGCAGATAATGCGTGTGTTGTCAAAGTCCTGTATCAGATGGAGGGAGAGCGCGTGAAGCACATATCCCGCCATGTCGAAGGGACTTCTGTCGGTCAAATGATGAAAGGATTCCTTTTGTATACTGGAAATCCTGTGGGTAGAAAAGAGAACCACCTCTATCTGTTTCCAGAGGCTGATGCAGATGCAATTCCGTTGGACATCTCTCGCGAGGACATTATTTCCTATACGGAGGACTGGGAGAATCGAAGAAATTCTTTGCGTGGAGGAGGCTATGACCCTGACTTTTGGGCGCTTCCGGAGGACGGAGAACAGAAACCGGTTTTTTATCTTCGCCACGAGGGGCACACTTATTGGGGAATGTCACTGTTCCTACGAATCGGGTATGTTCACCCGATCTCAGACGGCTTGCCGCAGCGCCACAGAGAACTTCAGAGCTTGAGCGAGATGCCCATAGACTATCCGCATGCGATCCTTGGATTTGCGGAGGATGATGGCCGCGCATATCGGTCGAGAGTGTCGTTCAGCGATTTTGGGGCAGAGGGAAATCCGCAAGAGATGCCGGAACTTCGGACCGTATTAGGTGGCCCAAAACCGAGCTATTATCCAGGATACTTGGCTGATGGCAAGAACTATAACGATGAGGATTTCAGAATTAGAGGCTATAAGCAGTACTGGCTGAAGGAACTCCAGCTCACTGAAGGAAAGGATACCGTGGCATCGAAGCTTCGACCACTGCCAAAAGGGACAAAGTTCAGTGGGGTTGTGCGCTACAAGAATTTGACAGATGAGGAACTAGGCCTACTGCTATGGTCGCTGCGGTTGGAAGACGGATGCTACCAGACAATCGGCATGGGGAAACCATGCGGCCTCGGTCGTATGAAATTGACGATCAGGGAGCTTAAGGAATTCTCACCGACAGAGTTGTATCTCAGCGGAAGCTTTTCTGCAACGGCTCAAGTGCATGACAGCGAGGCGGTCAACAAGTATATTGAGATCTACGACGCTGCAGCCGGAGGGAAGAGTTCGAAGAAACCGTCTCCACTTCATAAGCGTAAAGAGCTTAAGGACTTCTTCTTCATGAAGAAAGAGATTCGAACGGCTGAGGACACGAGCTATATGACACTAGACGAGTACAGGAACATACGCAGTCCTCTGCCTACCGTCCAGGCCATTCGGGAAGATGAGGAAACAAGGGCGGCCGAAGCGAAGCCGATGAGCGAGGATGAAATGAGAGCGGCACTGCTTGCAAAGTTTGGCTCCAAGTATAAAAAATGGCTCAATCACTTTTCCTGTGGGATGCCGGTAGAGGCATCAAGCAAATGAATTGAATAAAGAAGAGCCTTCGATTAGGATAGGGGTATGTCCCGCCAGACAAATACTCCGCCCTAAAGGAGGCTCTTCAAGATGGAGTATATACGCACTGAGGCCAGCGGTCAACTGGTTTTTGAGAAAGCAACAGACTACCTCTGCATTCCGTCCTGCCTGTACGGCTTCAAAAACGAGAGGACAACCACAGAAACTGCCCAGTCTGGACGCAGAGTGATCTGTTTCCGGGGTACTCTTGCCATAGAAGAAGAGGATCGCATGTGCAAATGCGGAACGCGTATGCACATCAACGCACACTCGGATATCACCCTGCGACATCTGTGCTTCGGCGGCAACCTGAGCTGCGTGCTCTTTCCTCATAATCGGTTCAAGTGCCCTGCCTGCGGGGCGACTAAGAGCCAGTTCATCTCCTTCAAAGCCATGGGTCACAGGATGACAGAAGAGCTTTATCAGTACACGAAAGATCTCCTGGCCCACGGGACATATACCAACAAACAGGTGGCGGAGATCACCGGGCTGGGAAAGAATGTGGTCAAGGACATCGACAAGCAGCGGCTGCAGGAACTCTACACCGTAGGCGGGAAAGGACTCATCAAGCCGGAGAAGACCACGAGGATCCTCGGCATAGATGAATTCAAGCTCCATAACGGCAGGAAGTACGCAACCCACATCATCGACATGGAGACCGGGCACATCCTCTGGATCGCCAACGGCAAGAAGAAACAGGTCGTCTATGACTTCATCGACCATGTCGGTCTGGAATGGATGGACAGCGTGGAGGCTGTCGCCTGCGACATGAATTCCGACTTTCAGGAGGCGTTTGAGGAACGCTGTCCCCACATTCAGCCGGTATTCGACCACTTCCATCTCATCAAGAACTTCAACGACAAGGTGGTCAGCGAGGTCCGAAAGGATGAGCAGCGCCGTCTTTACGAGGGCGGGGATATCGAAGCGGCCAAGGCTTTGAAGAAAACCCGGTATATCCTCATGTCCAAGCGTTCTACGCTCCAGAAGAAGGATCTGGATGCCGAGGCCGGCCGCGTCATTCACCACGGCAGTCCTCTCTTCGGCACGGCTGATGTCGTCCGCAAGAGTGGTTATGAAGAGAAGTACGATGCACTTCTTCGGGAAAATACTCTCCTGTTCACCCTCGACCTCATCAAGGAAAAACTGGACGACGCTTACAAGGACACAGACGAAGCCCGCATGGCGGAGAAGATCATTGACATCATGGACATCTGCGAGGCCACCGGCAACCGTCATCTACTTTGGTTCCGCAATCTTCTGGACAAGCACTTCGAGGGAATCATTGCCCATGCCACCTTCCAGATAACCAGCGGAAAGGTTGAGGGCATCAACCAGAAGATCAAGACCCTCCGCCGGCACGGCTACGGATACCCAGACGATGAATACTTCTTCCTCAAGCTATTCGATGCCAGCCGGAGGGACTATGACCGCAACCCCAAATCCCACAGGTTTTGTGATTGAGCCAGATTTTCTTCAAAATACCACGGTCAAGCGACGGGACGGGTCAGATGAAACGGAGAGTGTTTAATCTCTCACCGACCTTAATTCTGTTTTGCCGCTTGACCTCTACATAGGCGGAAACGCCTAAATACACAAAGGAGGTCATCACAGAATGAACCACACATATTTGCGCGGCGATATGTATTACGCCGATCTGGGCCGTGGCATCGGCTCCGAGCAGGAGGGCTACCGTCCTGTCGTGATCATTCAGAACAATGTCGGGAACAAACACAGCCCCACGGTCATTATCGCTTCCATTACGAGCAAAACCGGCGTGAAAGCCAAACTTCCCACCCACTACTACATCGACGCCGAGGACGGCTTGGAACTGCCCTCCATCGTCCTGCTGGAACAGCTGCGCACCGTCGATAAGCGCCGCTTGGGCAACTTCATTGGGCATCTGTCCGAAAAGCACATTTGCGGCATCAATCATGCGCTGGCAGTCAGCATCGGTCTGATTGAAAGCGTCCCGAAAAAACTGATTCTCTGCCTTTGCAGCACCTGCGCCGATAATTTCTACGGCACAGGTGCTTATTATTTGCGCAGGATCGACCCGGTGCAGGTGGCGAAGGACACTTGTACCTACTGTAATCAGCGGAAAGGGTATGACTATGAGCTTGTGCCGAAGAAGCGGTAAGGAGGCGGCCTATGGAATCACAGACGGCCTACAAGCTGTTATTTACCGACTATCCCGATGTGGTCAATGTCCAGCAGATGTGTGAAATGCTCGGTGGCATCTGCGATAAAACTGCCTATAAACTCTTGCGCTCCGGTGAGATCAGGAGCTTTGTCATTGGCCGTCACTATTGTATTCCGAAGCTGAACATTCTGAAATACTTGGAGCTTGTAGATAAATCCAGTGCGTGAAACCTCGTTTGCACATTTGGCCTATGAAGTTCTTTCTGCTACAATATGAATGTCAATGGCAGATGGATCTACGCTGTACCATTCAAAGGAGGTTTTATTATGGTAGCAGGACATCTGCGAGAGAAAAACGGGTACTATCATATGGTACTGAACTATGTGGACGAATACGGCAAACGGCACACGCCGCCCAAGTCTACAGGTCTGACGGTAAAGGGAAACAAAAAGCGTGCCGAAAAGATGCTTTCCGAGGCTCGTGCCGCCAAGGAAGCAGAACTGGAAGCAAGAGCAATCGAACGCAGTACGGGTAAAGCCCCCATTGGCACGATTCTTTTTACTGCGTTCCTGCTCGACTGGCTGGAAATGACAAAAAAGAATGTGGAGGAAACCACCTATGGCGCGTATTCCATGGGAATCAAAAGCAAAATCATCCCGTACTTTGAGGAACACCACCCCGGTCTTGCATTGCAGGATGTTACACCCAAGCACATACAGGACTACTACACCTACGAATTGACGGTGCGAGGTGTTTCTGCCAATACGGTCATACACCGTCACGCCAATATTCGTAAAGCCTTGCAGCACGCTTTCAAACTCGGCCTGATTGACTCGAATCCGGCAGACCGGATTGAACGACCCAAGAAGGAAAAGTTCGTTGGCAGCTTCTATGAGGAGGATGAGCTGAACCATCTTTTTGAAGTTGTCCGTGGTGATCCCATTGAACTTGGCGTGATCCTCGGTGCATTTTACGGTTTGCGCCGAAGCGAGGCGGTAGGTCTGAAATGGGATGCCATCGACTTCAAGAAAAAGACGATTACGATTCGGCACACCGTTACGCAGGCGACCATAGACGGCAAGAGCAAGATCATTCAAAAGGACAGGACAAAGACAAAGGCCAGCTATCGCAGCCTGCCGCTTGTGCCGCCATTTGAGGAATTGCTGCATCGCCTGAAAGCAGAACAGGAGCTGAACCGAAAGCTGTGCGGAAAATCTTATTGCAGGAAGTTTGCTGATTATATCTATGTCAATGAAATCGGTGAGCTTGTGAAGCCCGGATATATCACACAGCATTTCCCACTGATCCTGCAAAAGAACGGTATGCGGAAGATCCGTTTCCATGATCTTCGTCATAGTTGTGCAAGTCTGTTGTATGCAAATGGTGTCAGCCTGAAAGAAATTCAGGAATGGTTGGGGCACAGTGATATTTCGACCACCTCAAACATTTACACGCACCTGAATTTCAACTCGAAGATTGCGTCTGCCAATGCGATTTTGGGCGTATATCCCTCCGCTTAATGTGCTATGTCCCTCCAATGTCCCTCCGAAAATCAGCCCGAAAACGGCAAATTTGCTGATGAGCGAGGGACATACATAAGAATATAGAGCATAAAGAAAAGCCCGCAAACCCAGCTATATCAAGGGTTTGCGAGCCATTCGGTGTGGTGCCGGTGGCGGGGGTCGAACCCGCACGGGTTATTAGCCCAACGGATTTTGAGTCCGCCTCGTCTGCCAATTCCAACACACCGTCATCTATTATTTTAAGTCATCTCCCGATGCCCCATCCGAGAAAACGGAGGGACATCATGGAGGGACATTAAAACCAGATTGCATATTCAGTTTTCAAAAAGCCTTGTAAAATCAAGGGTTTCCGCCAAGGTGGTATGAAGCGGCGAAGTAGATTTTGAGTATAGCACAGCCGCGGAGGAAAAATTTTTCCGGTTGAGTAAAAAAAGTACCGATTAGACGCTCTCCTTTTGCTCAAAATAGCGCGCCATCAGATCCTCGAACACCAGAATGACGTGCCCGAAGAAGGGATTCGGCAGGCTGCCGGCGAGCGTCTGCTTTGTCCCGTCGAGCACGAATACAAGGTCGGAAAGCTGCGCGAGCTTGGAGTCGCCGCGCCGGGTGAAGGCCACGATCTTATGTCCGTGCTGCTTTGCGTGGCGCACGTCGTTGAGGACCGGCTCCGTCTCGCCGCTCTGGCTGACGGCGAACATGACCGCCGCCTCGTCATTCACCGCGCCGCGGTGCGCTTCCTGAAAGAGCATATAATCGTAAAAATGCACATTGTTGAACGCCATAAAGCCGCAGATCGACAGGCGCTGCGTGATATAGGTCCCCACAATGTTGGAAAAGCCCTCGCCGGTCGTGAACATCTTTCCGCTGCGGCGCTCCCGGAGCAGCGCGCAGAAGCGCTCGACCAGCGCATCGTCGTAATTGTCGATCAGGCTCTTGAGGTTTTCCGCCTTTCGGTCCCCCGAAGAGGCAAGCTGGCGGCTGAGGTGGTAATAGAGCTCGCTGTAGCCGTCAAAGCCCAGCCGCTTGCACATTTTGACGATGCTGGTCGTGGACAGAAAGTTTTCATTTGCGATCTGCTGGATGCCCACGCGCTTCTCGCCCCGTTCGATGTGCGCGGCAATACCGCGTCACCGAGGACGAGTATGTGCTGGTCGATTTGAAGTCCGCCCAAAAAGTAGTGATCCCCAATGC
>ENA-OZFY01000852-OZFY01000852.1-human-gut-metagenome-genome-assembly--contig:-NODE-852-length-8188-cov-5.088159_pt1 | contig 8188 bp, 7 predicted proteins | sample MGYA00244652_ERZ653650 | MGnify/ENA primary metagenome ERZ653650 (study PRJEB26926, sample SAMN06165117) | human gut metagenome | biome: ENVO:00009003; feature: ENVO:2100002; material: ENVO:00002003... | reverse complement strand
GGAGGAAGAACGCAAGGCAACATACGAACGGCTGGGCCTAATTGACCGCGGATTCCCGCGCCGGGCCATTGATTGCCTCGACGAAGTAACCGGAGAACCATGGAAGAAGGCCCTCCGTGATGCCTACCGCCTTGTTTTGACGCCTGGAAGCATCATTGTACTTAATGGACGTTACGGCACCGGGAAAACGGTTTTAAGCACGTTTCTTGCCCGCCTCATGTACAGGCGCAAGAAACGCGTCCTCTACTCCAAGACGTATGATTACACCATGGCCATCCGTGAGACGTTCAACGGCGGCGGATCGGAATCTGCCGTCATGGCTCGCTACAAGGCGCCTTACTTGCTTGTGCTGGACGAGTATCACGAGGTTAAAGACACGGACTTTACAGGCCCGGCCCTGGAACGTCTGATTGATTACCGGCACCAGAACGGCAAGCCGACAATCATCATTGCCAACTACAACCCCGCCATCCTGGAAGATCGTTTAGGCCCAGCCATTGTTTCCCGCATCCATCTTTGCGGAACCATCATCACGTGTGACTGGCAATCGTACCGGGAAATTAACCACCACCCCAACTAACCCTGGAATCTCGTATAGGGTAAGGCTATCGCCGACGCCGTTGACTGCATTTGATCCCATAAAAAAGGAGCCCTTCCAGTGAGGGCTCCTTTTTTTGCCGCGGCTGTCAATGGGAGTCAGGATTGCTTTTCACAGGATGTTCCGTGATTTCCTGCGGCGTGTTTTTGCCGTCCGTGGATTTTGAGTTGCGTCCTCTTTTGTCAAATGAGGGGATATTTAATTTTCTCCTGATTTTTCCGATGACTTGTATTGATATGCCCGTTTTATCCGCAACATTTTTGTCAGTCATTGTTCCCAGTAAGGCGATTAAATCTTTATTCTGTTTTATTGTGTCTTCTAGGTTTTTTTCCTCACGCAATGCCGGTATGTTCATTTTTATTCTGATTCTTCTTACGGCTTCGGAAGAAATATCAAATTTTTCAGCTATTATTTTATCATGATTTTTTCCTATCATGGATAAAAGTTTTTTGCGATCTTTCGGTGTAAGTCTATCTAATTTGTTCTTGCTGAATGGTTCAATGTTTTGTTCTTTTCTAAATTTTATAATTGTGTATATGCTGTACCCTGTTTTTTTTGCAATACTTAAATCAGATGTTTTTCCTAATAAATCAAGAATCATACTTTCGTCTTCCTTCTTAATGGATGCGTTTGAAATTTTAATTCCTAGTTTTTTACGATACTGTTTTACGTATGAACACGGTATTCCAAATTTTTCCGCTATTACTTTATCAGGTTCTTTTCCGAGCAGTGGCAGTATTTTTTCTTTTTTCTCTGGAGATATTCTATTTTGAGTGAATGATTTAATTCCTAAATTTTTTCTAATGAAGCATATTCCTGCTCTGGAATAGCCGAATTTTTCTGCAATTACCGTATCAGGAGCCTTGCCTAGCATCTTAATCAGGTCTTGAGGATAGTTTTCTTCTTTATGTTTTTTAGTGTACCTTTTAATCCCTAATTGCAGGCGTTTGTAGCGGACAGTTGATATTTTAATTCCAAGTTTTTCCGCTATTACTTTATCAGGTTCTTTTCCGAGCAGTGGCAACATTTTTTCATATTGCTCTGGTGATAACATATTGATTTGACGGAATGCGTCAATTTTTAAGCTCTTTCTAATGAGAGCTATTTTTGAATCTGAACAACCGAATTTTTCAGCAATTAATGTATCAGGTTCTTTTCCGAGCAGTTTCCGAATTTCTTCATATTGTTCTGGTGATATTTTACTTTGACGGAATGATTTAATTCCTAAATTTTTTCTAATGAGGGCTATTCCAGTTTTTGAATAACCGAATTTTTTAGCAATTTCGGCATCAGTTTCTTTTCCAAGTAAGTCAATTAGTTCTTTTTGATCAACTTCTGGTACGGGGAGTTTTATGGCTCTGTAGATTCCAAGTTTTTTGCGTGTTTGATATACTGTTACTGCGGGTATTCCTAGTTCTTCCGCAATTGCTGTATCAGTTTTTTTCCCAAGCAGTGGGAGCATTTCTTGATATTGCTCGTCAGTTATGGTGAGGCGTATTCTTTTTTCTTTGTATTTTTCGTGCAATAATTCCATGAGTAATGACATGGAAGGGGGCGTTTTTTGTTTTCCGCTCAACCATTTCCAAATGGTGTCTTGCGTCACGTGCATCATGTTTGATGCTCTTCTAACGGCGGAAGTGCGGCTAAAGAACTTGTTTTTGTTCTGCACCCAGTCAATGAATTCTTGTGCGGTCATAGTATGAAAAAAAAAGGGGCGGTGGTTGACCGCCCCATGAAATTTATTTAGCGAACTTCTACACGGGAAGGAGCCTGGGACCAGTTAAGGTTTTCTCCTTCTATTTCTTCGCCAGTCATTTGTTCAAAAAGCATGAAGATTTCAACCTTGTTTCCTTCTGCATCATAGCCGGGAGCGGACCATTCTTCCATGTAACTGCCGTCTTCGTATTTATCGGCGTAGGAACCGGGGAAAACACGGCAAGTGCATTCCATCTGGCCTGTTGCGTAGTAGGTTTTGCCGTCGAGTTCGTAGCTGCCGAATTCATGTTCAAGGTTGGACAGATTGATTTTTTTTCCGTCTTCCGTGATGATGATTTTGTTTTCGTTCATTGTCTTGTTCTTTCTAGTTTTGTTGTTTGGATTGTGTCTTCGTTCGGTCCCTTACCTCCCGTTGACAAGATCAAGTTACTATAAAATTTATAGTAACGCAAGAAGAAAATGAAAAAAGACGGAAAAAGTTGTCATTCCGTTTTTTCTTGCGGGTTGACGCAAAATGTGAGAAAAGGGATTTGTTCTTTCTAGAACTGTCAGCCCTTCGGGGCTGTGGATTGAAACGATCGTAAGATCAAAAAACGAGCGGAAACGCTTATTCCCTAAGAAAAGGGCGGTTCTTCGGAGCCGCCCTTTTTTATTCTTCCGGGTAATCAGGGAGGGAAAGCAACTTCCATCCGGCGCCGTTCCCTCTACCCATTTTGCGGAAACGTCCCGCCGCACAAACTAGGAGTCCATATACTCTTTTACCCTCTTTTTCCCCATACCTGTTTATCATGTAGAGTTTGAGGTTCCGCGCGGTGATTTCCTCTCCTTCAGGAGATTCCAAGTGCCAGACTTTCGCATGGCAGTTGGTTTCAAATTTTCCCGTTCGCGGATGTTTTCGCGGGCCGGGAACGCCTCTATGTTTGCAAGCTTCAAGAAACGCCTCAGACATGATTTTTCTGCCCTTCTGCCCTATTTTTGCACATTCAGTAGAGCAAAATCTCTGATGCAGCGCCTTCCTGGAGCGGAATGCCTTGCCGCATACAGGGCACGTGAAAGTCTCCCAGACTGCAGCATAATGCGCCTGGAGGCATGCACGGGAGCAATACATCCTTTTCCTCGCCTTGTAGCGGGGCGGAATATCCTTGCCGCATATAGCGCACTTTTTCATGACAACTATATTTTTTCAAAAGGCGAATAAATCAAGAACAAACAAACCACTTGATTTATTTGTCTTTCTCCCATTAGATAAAGCCGCAGGAAAAAGAAGTCCACATCAACAATAAAGCGCCCTCCTGGGCGCCCAAGTCTATATACTGACGAATTAGCTCAAGAGATAGTCTCAAGACTGGCCGCAGGGGAAACGATGAAATCCATTTGCTCCGCTGCTCACATGCCGGAAGTCTGGACTGTTTGGAATTGGCGGGAAACCAAGCCGGAGTTTTCCAAACTCATTCAACGCGCGCGGGAAGCTCAGTCGGAATCCATGCTCGATGATTGCCAGGCCCTGGCGGATGATGCGGCGAGAGTTGCCCTCGACCCGGAATGCGGATCGGCTTCTGTCGCGGCGAAGAAGCTCGCCATTGAAACGCGCCTGAAAGTCGCTGGCCGTTTCGCCCCGGAGAGATTTGGGGAACGCGTCCGGCAGGATGTTGCCGGCGTTCCCGGCGCGCCGCTTGAACGCAAAATAACCCTGGACCCTGAGCAGCTCGCCCAGCTCCAAGAAGACGAGAAAACCGCGCTGGAAACCATCGTCGGCAAACTCCATCCTTAACCAATCAGGACACGCATCCCTGTCAGCTTCTTCTTGCGTCACATCCTCCGCCTGGAGCCCTATCCCTGGCAGGTGGAGGCCATCAAGGCGTTGTCCCTCGGCAAGCTGACCTTGGGAGGGAAGAGTGTCGCCCTCGTGGCTCCCAACGGATCCGGCAAGACCTCCAACTGCATCGCGCCGGCTATCCTGTACTTTCTCGCCTGCTTCCCGCGGGGGCAGGTCCCCGTCACATCCTCGTCATGGATGCAGGTGGAAAAGCAGCTCTTCCCGGCGCTACGCCGCTATATGGATAATCCTTTTTTCACCGGCTGGACATTCAACAAAACGGAAATCCGCACGCCGGAAGGAGGCTTTGCTGTGGGATTCTCCACCGACAACGCGGGCCGTGCCGAAGGATGGCACCCGAAAATCTCGCCCGACGTGGATCCCGTCTTTTACGTCCTCGACGAAGCCAAGACCATCCCGGACTCCATCTTCACCGCGGTTTCCCGCTGCACGCTCTTTCACGCGTTCATCACCTCGTCGCCGGGCGCCGATTCCGGCACCTTCTACGACTGCTTTCACAAAAATTCATCGCTCTACTACAAAATCCGCGTCAAATACGAGGATTGCCCGCACATTGAAATCAACGACCCGGGCAAGGCCGAACGCCTGAAAAAAGAATATGGTGAGCAGTCCTCCTTCTACCGCTCGGCCATCCTTGGTGAATTCACCGACCTTGACGGACAATCCGTCATTTCCCGCCGCGCTCTCATGGAGCTGGTCAACAACCCGCCTCCCTTCCTGGACACCGGAGAGACCTGCGGCGGCTTCGACTTTGCCGCGGGAGGCGATGAAAACGTCTTTGCGGCCGGGCAGGGCAACCGTTTTTTCATCGCCGACCACTGGTCCGACCCGGACACCGTAGGAGCGCGCGGACGGTTCCGCAGACGAGCGTCCGAGCTTGGCATCCCCGCCGACCGCATTTTCGCGGACGGCGACGGGCTGGGACTCCCCCTTATTGACGACTTCCGCGCTGAGGGCTTCCCGGTGCACTCCTATCGGGGCGGCTTCCCGGCCGATGATACGCAGGCCTTTGTCAACCTCCGCGCCCAGGCATGGAGAGCATTGGCCTGCGGCATCGAAGAAAAAGAGCTCATCCTCGACATTGACGAGGACACCATCGAGCAGCTGGTCGCTCCCCGCCTCCAAACAGACGCAATCGGACGTGTCCGCATTGAAAGCAAGGAAGACATGGCGAAGCGCGGCGTTCGTTCCCCCGACCGGGCCGACGCTCTTGTTATGGCATGGCATGCGCGGAAGAATAGTGGCCTGACAAGGCAGCTTGGAGCGTATTATGTCACACGGGCGAAAAAAAAACGTTCCATCGGCAGGTATTAGGATTGACAATATATCAACATATCTTTATGTGTAGATATGTATTCAATCGCAGGGTAGTGAAACGGTATCACGCGGGGTTCCTGTCCCCGAGTCGGAGGTCTAACTCCTCCCCCTGCAACCAATCTTTTCCTCCATCCAAGCTGCAGGTTAGACGCCGTCAAAAACATTATCAACGCTCCCAAGCTGGTCGCCCGTCAGGATGCCAGGATTAAAGAGCTGGAGACAGACCTTGCGAGACGAGCCTTGACGGACCGCAGCAGGCTTCCGGGCCGCCCGCAATGGTTTGAGTATTGGGACCCGCTTCAGGGGGCGGGTATGCAGACCCTCATTGACGCCAGAAATGAAGCCAGAAGGGGCGCTTTTGCCCGCCAAATGCTCATATGGGACGAGGTCATTTATTCTGACGGCATGCTTGGGATGCTCTACTCAAGGATGATCGAGAGTGTCTCCATGCAAGGATGGAAGATTGATGCCGCCAATGACAGCGCGGAGGCTCAGGCGCAGAAAGCAGCCCTGGAAGACTTTTACAACTCTATCAATGGGCTTCAAACAGCATTTGGACAACTAGCCTCCGCCGTGTTTTACGGCTACGCCCATTTGCAATTTGTGGAGGATGCGTGGGGCAGGAGATTTGAATTCATCCCCCAGCGTTACTGGGTACGGCCCGGCGAATTGAACAACTGGCAATTTAATCCGCAGGTCCACATCGGTGTCGACACCGGGGAAAGCGTGGAAGATGAAATACTCGTGGTGATGGAACATCCCTATCCCATCTTGTTCCCCGCATCCCGCGCCTCATTTGAGCGCAACCATGCCAAAATAACCTGGGACAACCATATGGATCGTTACGGGTCTGCTCCCGTTATCATCACGGCTCCTAAAGATGCCAGCGCCGCCGTCATGGACGCGCTTGAACGCGCCTGCGATGAGCTCAAGTCCGGCGCCTCCGTCGTCCTGCCTCCGGGGTGTACGGCAGAGCCCCTGAAAGCCTCCGCCATCAACGAAAACTATTTTCTTTCACGCGTCAACCTGGCGGACAAGGATCAGGTGCGCTTTGTAATGGCTGGAACTCTGACCGTCCTGAACGAATCGGGATCGGGCACGCTGGCCGGCTCCGCTCACACCGATAGCTGGAATTCGGTGGTCTCTGCGGTCTGCAGTAAAGTAGCGGAATCGTTCAATGCCTGTGTCAGTCCTCTTGTACTGGGAGAGGCCGAGCCGCTGGCCCGCCTCCAAATCACCTTTGACACCGTTCAGACACCGCTGCAAAAAGCAGAGGAAATCGCTACGCTGGCGGATGGCGGTGTACGACTGGAAAAAACCGAGATAGAGGAAAAGCTCGGCATGGCCGTCGAAGACACTCGGGCGAATGATCCGTCCCTCGCCGCCGCCAATAGGGATAGCGCCGGGCCAGAAGCGCCTCCCGACGCCTTTGAGCAGTTGCAGCAACTTATCAACAATGTTCTCCTGAAAGGATTTTACGATGATCAGTACGAAACAAATCAATGATTTAAGCAATCCGCAGAACGGATGGTACCATATCGAGAAGTCCGGAGACCACGATGTTGACTACGGGGAAGGAAAGGCTGTCCTCCGCATCGGCGAAGATGAAATCAACCGGATGGTCGCCGAGTTTAACTCCCGGACTTTTGACGGGCCGGGCATGCTTATTGATGGCGACCATCTGAGCCACGACATGACCAGGGACACGCGCGCCCTCGGCTGGCTGAAAAAGCTGGACACCTACCGGGATCCGTCCGGCAGCCTGGAATTGTACGGATTTATCGAGTGGACTCCGCGAGGATTGCAAATGCTTATTGATAAGGAGTACACGCAATCATCTACCGAGTATATGGACGGCATGACCTTTAAGGACGGCATCTACACACCCAGCCGCCTGACCGGGTTTGCTCTTACCAACCGTCCGCGCATCAAGGGCAAGCGCCCCTTGATCAACCGAGAGACTTCCCCCAGCCCCAGTAGTGGCGGGGACGAAAAACAAAGCCCCGAAGAGGGGGAAAACAACCAAGACACAACCATGAAAGAAAACGCCGAAGAATACCCGGCGAAGGAAATGGACCGGGCACAGAGAGCCCTGCTTCACTCCCTGCTTGACAAGTTGGACGTCGAATTCGACGGCACCGACGAAATGTCCAGGGATATCCTCCGCCGCGTGGACGAACTTCTTGATCTGGAAAAGAGAGAGAAGAACGCCGTGAACGCCGAAGTGGACGAAGCCGTCAGCACGTATGAAAACGCACTGGACGAAGAAGAACGCAAGGAATTTACGGAAGAACGCCGGGAAGAGTTGAAAAACTCTCTCCGGGAAAGCCCCGCCGCACTGAATGCCTTTGTCAAGGCGCTCAACCGTCAGACACCCCCCGAGCATCAGAAGCAGACGGAAAGAAAGGAATTGCCGAAAAGGACGCCTCTGAACCGCCGCACGACTCAGAATCCGCCCAACCCGTTCCGCCAGAAGGAATCCATTGACGGATTCCAGAATCGCGTGGACGAGCTGATGAAAGACGGCATGAATCGATACGACGCGTTCCAAAAAGCCACCGAGGAAGGCTACATCGTAGCCTCCGCACGATAACTCCCAACCTGATACAAACCAATGCCATCACTCAACGTAACACAAAAAAGCGCCATCGTCTATTTCAACACCCCGGAAGGTGTTGACCTGTCTCTTATACACATCTGACGCTGCCGACGAACTCTAG
>ENA-OZFY01000811-OZFY01000811.1-human-gut-metagenome-genome-assembly--contig:-NODE-811-length-8562-cov-6.609498_pt1 | contig 8562 bp, 8 predicted proteins | sample MGYA00244652_ERZ653650 | MGnify/ENA primary metagenome ERZ653650 (study PRJEB26926, sample SAMN06165117) | human gut metagenome | biome: ENVO:00009003; feature: ENVO:2100002; material: ENVO:00002003... | reverse complement strand
GCCTCGGTCTCGTGGGCTCGGAGATGTGTATAAGAGACAGGTTATAATATAGTTATAAGAATACAAAATCAATATATCAAATTTTTCAGATAAAAACAAGGAGGTTATAACATGAAAAAAAGTACAAAAAATCTACTTTTTCTCACATCTGCAGTGATTGCCGGAATGCATATATACAACAGAGTTGTAGACTCTAATGCCGAAAGGAAAAATGCACTCAAAGTAGACAATGGCCACTACTACAAATGGAAAGAAGGAAATATCTTTTATACAAAAACCGGCACCGGTAAGCCAATACTTTTAATACACGACACCGACTCCGGAGCATCCGGTGAAGAATGGGCTAAAGTAGCTAAAAAGCTTGCAAAGAACAATACCATATACACAATTGATTTACTTGGATGTGGCCGCTCGGACAAGCCTTCCATCCAATATACAAGCTACATGTATGTACAGATTATCACAGCCTTTGTAAATGACGTAATCGGAAAGCCTGTTAACGTAGCTGCAACCAATCTTTCAACAGCTCCTGTAATCATGGCAAATGCTCTGTCAAAGGATTTATTTAATAAAATCATACTTATAAACCCTGTATCATTGCAACAGCTTAAATGCATACCTGACAAGAGCACCAAATTTAAGCAGAACATAATTAATCTACCAATCGTAGGTACATTTATATACAATAAGCTTATGAGCCCTATCAAGGTAGATTTACTCTTCAGAAATAAATTTATTTCAAGAAGCCAGCTCATATCAGATAATATGAAGGATGCATACTATGAGTCCGCACATAAAGGGCAAAGCCGCGGCAAATATCTTTACTCTAGCATTTTATCAAACTACATTAATACTAATATCGCGCCCGCTCTCAAGAACCTGGACAAAGATGTATCAATTATAGCTTCAACAGGAATAAAAAATAATATGGATGTTATCAACAATTACCATAAGCTAAACAGTAAATGCGACATCATCCATATTGCAAATGCAAAGCTTTATCCTCAGTTAGAGTTACCGGAGAAGACAGCTTCAATTATTAAAAAAATTGTTACTAACTAATTCTATACTTTAATCTAAAATAAAGCACCGCCTATAACTATTCTTCAACAATTATAACGTTTTTTTACAATGGTTTCTTTGAAGGCAGTCCGGCTTTTCTCGGATACTTGTTGCTCGTATTCATAACCTTATCAATTATGACAAAAGAGCGATGATTATCCGAGTAGCCAAACTGCTCTATTTTATTCAGCTTTCCTCCCAACAGATAAATGGCCGACTTTGCATCTGCCACCTCGCTCTCGCACTCACCTGATTTATATGACACAAAGCAGCCTCCCATTTTCACAAACGGCAGACAGTATTCTGAAAGAGTAGACAGATTTGCAACTGCTCTCGATACACAAATATCATAAGCTGCCCTGTGTTCCTTATCTCTGGCAAAATCCTCTGCCCTGCCATGAACTGCTTCAATATTCTTAAGCTCAAGCGCTTTAATCACTTCATTTAAAAATCCAACTCTCTTATTAAGTGAATCTAATAAAGTAATCTTAAGCTGGGGAAAAGCTATCTTAAGAGGAATACCGGGAAAACCAGCTCCGGTTCCGACATCAATGATATTTTTTTCCGCGTTTAAATCTAATGTGTGGCATAAAAACAAGCTATCAAGGAAGTGTTTCTCTATTACCTCGTCGAAATCTGTGATGGCAGTAAGGTTCATAACCTTGTTTTTTTCGATAAGCATGTCATAATATAGCTCAAATTGCTCTAATTGTGAATTATTTAATGTACATTTAATTTTTGATAATTCATCAGTGAAGTGTGTGAAATCATATTTCATATTTTATTCTCCATTATTATTGTTCAACGCTTGTATTATCTGGGTTTAATCTAGAAAATAAATCAGGATTTGAGTATTTTAATTGTTCCAGAAATACCAGTAAAACCGATATATCAGCTGGTGTGACACCTGAAATTCTGGATGCCTGACCTATACTAAGCGGCTGAAATTCATTCAGCTTCTGCTGTGCTTCAATTCTCAGACCCGAAATAGTATTATAATCAAAATCAGTAGGTAACAGTTTTTTCTCAAGCTTCTTAAAATGAGAGACCTGCTTGATCTGTCTTGAAATATACCCTGCGTACTTAATAAGAATATTAATCTGTTCTCTTATGTCATCAGATAACTTAGGTCTGTCGGGATCTATCGGAGCGAGCTTGTCATAATCCAGCTCAGGTCTTCTGATAAGCTCCTCAAGTGTGGTTCCGTTGCTCAGCTCTATACTTTTGTATTTCTTCAGTATCTCCTGTACATCAGCCCTTGCGCCGATATTTACATGCGACACTCTCTCTATTTCCTTATCAATAAGCTCTTTCTTTTTACATACATAGTCATATCTTTCCTTTGAAATCAGACCAACCTCGTATCCCTTCTCGGTGAGACGCAAATCTGCATTGTCCTGTCTTAAAAGGAGACGATATTCCGCTCTTGAAGTCATCATGCGGTAAGGTTCTCTATTTTTCTTAGTGACCAGATCATCTATCAACACACCTATGTACGCTTCTGACCTGTCAAGTATCAATGGCTTTTTGCCAAGTATCTTCATGGCTGCATTAATGCCGGCGATAAGTCCCTGACATGCAGCCTCCTCATATCCGGACGAACCGTTGAACTGTCCACCACTGAACAGACCATGTATTTTCTTAAACTCGAGCGATGCATATAGCTGGTTTGCATTGATACAGTCGTACTCTATGGCATAAGCATCTCTTACTATCTTCACATTTTCAAGTCCCGGAAGGGTGCGGTACATCTCATACTGCACATCCTCAGGCATAGACGAAGACATACCTCCGACATACATCTCGTTTGTGTTTAAACCCTCAGGCTCAATAAATATCTGATGTCTTTCCTTTTCAGCAAACTTAACCACCTTATCCTCTATTGAAGGACAATACCTAGGACCTGTTCCCTCTATGATGCCTGCATAAATCGGTGAACGGTCGAGATTGTTTCTGATAATCTCATGGGTCTTACTATTCGTATATGTAAGCCAGCATGAAACCTGATCAATCTGCACACTTTCAGGATCAGTTGTAAATGAAAACGGCACTACCCTCTCGTCACCGAACTGTTCCTCCATCTTGGAAAAATCAAGACTTCTCTTATCTACACGCGCTGGAGTTCCTGTTTTGAATCTGCGCATCTCAATTCCGTGATCTATGAGCGACTGAGTCAGATGGTTGGCTGCCAAAAGTCCATTCGGACCTGTATGAGTGATCATCTCGCCGGTTAAGCATCTGGCTCTTAAATATGTACCGGTGCACAGCACAATCGCCTTACAATGATATAAAGCTCCCGAAGTAGTTTTTGCACCGACTATATTATTATTCTCATCGGTAACAATCTCAGAAACCTCACCCTGTCTGATGGTCAGATGGTCGGTATTTTGAAGGGTTTTTCTCATTTCCATACTATATTCCGCTTTATCTGCCTGCGCGCGGAGAGAATGAACAGCCGGCCCCTTCGATTTATTTAGCATCTTTGACTGGATAAAGGTCTTGTCAATGTTTTTTCCCATCTCGCCGCCAAGTGCATCAATCTCCCTGACGAGATGCCCCTTCGAGCTTCCACCGATATTCGGATTACATGGCATGAGCGCTATACTGTCCACGCTTACCGTAAAAACAATAGTCTCAAGTCCAAGCCTGGCACACGCAAGTGCTGCCTCACAACCCGCATGTCCTGCACCAACTACAACAACATCATAATTTTCTTCAACAAACTTACTGCACATAACTGCCTACTTTCCCATACAAAATTTACTGAATATCTCATCCATCAGATCATCCTCAACCGATTCTCCGATTATGAGTCCGAGTGACTCATACGCACTCATCAAATCAATCGAATAAAAATCCTCCGGCATATCATCATCAATACTGTTCATAACAAGCTTAAGACTTTCCTTAGCATCTGACAATAGTTTTTTGTGCCTGATATTTGTGATATAAATCTCATCATTGAATGAGACCTGTCCATCAAAAAACATTTCCTTTATTGTATCAGAAAGCTCATCTATTCCCGAGCTTTCCTTTGCAGAAACCGAAATAACCGTTTTATCCACAAGCTTTTTTATATCATCTGCCGACACCTTTGAAGCCAGATCTGACTTATTTAGTAAAATGACAGCCTTTTTATCCTTAATAAAATTGATAATATCATAATCATTATCATCAAGTGCCACTGACGAATCAACCACATATATGATTAAATCAGCTCCATTGGCATGCTCCATTGCCTTTTTCACACCAATTTTTTCAACAACATCCTCAGTACTTCTGATGCCTGCAGTATCAACGAGATTTAAGGTGATTCCACCAATATTAATCTGTTCCTCAAGCACATCTCTCGTGGTTCCGGCTATATCCGTGACAATTGCCCTGTCAGTTCCAACAAGCACATTTAAAAGCGATGACTTTCCGGCATTTGGCTTTCCAATGATTACTGTGTTTATTCCTTCCTTCAGAATCCTTCCATTATCTGAGGTTTTTAACAGACTATCTATCTCCACATACTCGTTATCCACAATTGCACGTAGTTTTTGTGGATAACCATCCAAAGAAATGTGTTCAGGGTCGTCAAGTGCCGACTCAATAAATGCAATCTCATGCAAAAGCTGCTCTCTTATCTGCCTGATGCTTCCGAGCACGGCTCCGCCTAGCTGGCTTAAAGAGCTTTTGAGCGCAAAATCATTTTTTGAATTTATTACATCTATAACAGATTCTGCCTGGGATAAATCAATCCTGCCGTTTAAAAATGCCCTTTTAGTAAACTCTCCGGGCTCTGCCGGTCTTGCTCCGTTTTTGATTACTGCTTCAAGCACTCTCTTCATCACATACACACCACCGTGGCAGTCTATCTCCACAGTGTCCTCCCTAGTGTATGTATTTGGAGCCTTCATCAAAAGCACCATAACCTCATCTATTTTCTCATCGCCGTCATATATAAAACCATAATGAATGGTATGTGACTGACAGGCGCTTATTTTCTTTTTATTATTCTTGCTTTTATAAATCCTGTCTATTACCGAAAGTGCATCGTCTCCGCTTATCCTGATAATTCCGATTCCTGACGGAGACATAGCTGTGGCAATAGCCGCTATTGTATCATTTTGCATATGAAATTCCTCAAAAATTCTAAGATAATATATATTCAAAAAGGATACCTGAAACCAGATACCCTTTTAATGATTTATATCTATTATTTCTTAAGTGTCACAACAACGTGTCTGTAAGGCTCATCACCCTCGCTGTGTGTTTCAACAAATCTATCATTCTGAAGTGCAGAATGAATCACTCTTCTCTCAAAAGGATTCATCGGCTCAAGAGAAACAGGTCTCTTTGTACGCTTAACCTTGAATGAAATATTCTTGGCAAGATTCTCAAGTGTCTCTCTTCTTCTCTTTCTGTAATCCTCAGTATCAATCTTTACTCTGTAGTAATTCTCAGACTGCTTATTGATAGCAAGATTTGTAAGGTACTGGAGTGAATCGAGAGTCTGACCTCTCTTGCCGATTAAAACGCCCATCTCAGGACCGTTAAGCTCAACATCAACATTTCTGTTGTCCTCATCCACTTTGATATCAATAGTAACCTCAAGCTTCATTGCCTTAAACACACTGTCAAGGAATTCGCGAATCTCATCCTCAACACTTGCCTCGGCCTTTTTAACCTTGATGACAGCATCACGGCTGCCAATTCCAAGAAAACCATTGCTTCCCTTATCAATTACCTCATACTCGAGCTTATCGCTTGTTGTTCCAAGTTTAATAGATGCCTCTGTCAAAGCATCGTCAATTGTTTTTGCAGATACTTCAATGTATTCCACTATTTTCTCCCCCTATTTGCGTGAATTGCGTTCATTAAACTCTTTAACCATATTAGCCTTTGAAGCAAGTGAGCCTGCCTTTGCATTAGCCTTGTACTCAGCGGCCTTTGCAAGCTTCTCCTCTGTGCCTGCTGATACAGATACGTTTGCCTTATTGTCAATTGACTTTGTCTTAATCTGAGCTGCCTTCTTTATATAATCCTCAGACAGTCCCATTTTTTCTCTCTTCTTCTTTGCCTTTTCCTCGTTCTTTGCCATAACAGCCTCAAGATCAAGATTCTCGATATGTCTGTTGACGAAGAACTGCTGGATACCTCTTACAAGTGCAGAGCAGATCCAGTAAATACCAAGACCTACAGGAACTGTAAAGCAGATAACAAATGACATAAGTGGCATCATAAGATTCATCATCTTCATCTGGCTTGCCATCTGATCATTGCCATTTGTAGCCTGTGGCATAAGCTTGATATTGATCATCTGTGTCAGATATGACAGTACAGGAATAAGCAGTGCAAGTATTACAAAAAGTAACCACTTATCAGGCTTGTCCGTAAAGTTGCTCTTTATGATATACCAAGGTGTATCTGAGATATTCAGTCCCAAAAAGTAGTTGAAATGAAGTAACGCATCGTGCGTCTTCTCAACTGCGCTCTGGATACCATCAAAAAACTTACCGTCCATAAGAGCATCCCAGCCCTTTGAAGGAAGCTTATAAAGGATATCAATGATAAAATTGTTTAAAGTATCACCACTTGCATCAGCAAGCTTTGAAGCCGCATTTGAAGCGTTAAGACCGCTTGATGTAACAACATTATACTTTTCCATCAGACTGACAAGTGTATTCTGATATCCGCTTGTCTGCTGAATTGAATCAACAAGCCCTGTAAAAGAGCCCTTAACTCCGCTCAGATAAGCAGGAATATTGTAGAACACACGGTACAGTGCAAACAGAATAGGCATCTGTATAAGCATCTGCACACAGCTTCCCATCGGAGAAATACCGTACTTCTGGTATAAAAGCTGTGTCTCCTCCTGCATGGCCATCATTGAAGCCTGGTCCTTTTTATTTTTATATTTAGCCTGTATAGCCTGCATCTCGGGCTGCATTTTCTGTGATAGCTTAGAAAACTTCTGCTGCTTAATAGTCAGTGGCAACAGACACATGTAGATTATAATCGTAATAATTACAATACTTAGTACAACGCTCTCAACTCTTCCACCTGTAATATTAGATATACCACTGTATATCCAATCCATCAGGATACCGAGAAGCTTGGCAATTGGTCCAAGAATAGAGCCTGGATATGCGGTTAATAAAATGTCCGACATAAAAACCTCCATTGCTGCTATGGAACCGGATCATACCCACCCTTTGAAAAAGGATTACATCTCAATATCCTCCATGCCGCAAGCAGACCACCCTTTATGGCACCGTACTTTTGCACAGCCTGCAAACCATACTCCGAACAGGTCGGACAATATGGGCATTTCGTTGATTTCATCGGGGAAATATACTTCCTATAAAATTTAATCAAAAATATTAAGATACTTTTCAAAACGATTCCATCTTCTTTTTCATTATTCAAATATTTTGTTTCTTAATAATCCTGTGAAGACCTCCAAGATGTAAAACAGCACTTTCTATTTCCTTATAACCCACATGCCGCGCTGCAACTCTTGCGATGACTACGATGTCCAAACCACTATCGAACATGTCCTCATGTAGTCTGTAGCTCTCTCTCACGAGACGAGTAATATGATGTCTAATAACACTATTTCCAACTTTTTTGCTAACTGATATACCTATACGATTATTTTCTGTGTTATTTTTCAGAACATACATAACGAGGTATCTGTTAGCAAACGATACACCATTATTATATACATTCTGAAAATCCTTGTTTTTTTTCAACGAATCTGAAAATTTCATTTGACGCTGTCCTTCTAAAAACAATCAAAAATGAAGAAAAGACCACAAAAATTGTGGCCTATGCTGATAATTTTTTTCTTCCTTTTAATCTTCTTGCAGCCAATACTTTTCTTCCGCCTGCTGTGCTCATTCTGCTTCTGAAACCGTGAACTTTCGCTCTCTGTCTCTTTTTTGGTTGGAATGTCATCTTCATATCGCATTCACCTCCTCTACGTTACAAAACATCATTCTCAATTATATCAGAAAAAGTCTCCAAGTCAAGCATAAAATAATAATCCCAGCCGGCAGGATTCATCTACATTTCCACAATCTGCCCTTTGTGGAAAAAAATAACCACTATATATATAAGGAAGAAACTCATGCCAACTATATCTTGTAAAATTGCTTTCCACAACCCTTCCACAAAAAAAAGTAAAATTAAGGATTCCGGAAAGCCCTTAAATACGCCGTTGACATAAGTTATCCCCGAAATGTGGATAACTTGTGGATAAAACATGGATAATACACGGACAAGTTGTGAATAAGCATCACAAACGCTGATTTTTGGCGGTCTATAACATGACATCACTTTTTTTCCCTCATAGACACCGTATTTTGCCCAAATAGCGATTTTTTTCTTTTACAGTGTTCCCCTACGCCATAGCACTCCAAAGCAAATTAAACATTGATTAAAGCACTAAAATGGTGTAGGATCTGTCTCTTATACACATCTCCGAGCCCACGAGACCGAGGCTGATCTCGT
>ENA-OZFY01000789-OZFY01000789.1-human-gut-metagenome-genome-assembly--contig:-NODE-789-length-8750-cov-3.219436_pt1 | contig 8750 bp, 6 predicted proteins | sample MGYA00244652_ERZ653650 | MGnify/ENA primary metagenome ERZ653650 (study PRJEB26926, sample SAMN06165117) | human gut metagenome | biome: ENVO:00009003; feature: ENVO:2100002; material: ENVO:00002003... | reverse complement strand
TCGTTGCCGCAAGCCAGCATACAGTAAGAGGCGTAATTGCCGTATTCTTTGGTCAAAGCGATAGTTTCGTCCATCAGATATTTGTCAATCGGCTGCCCGTTGCCCAGTCTTGGACCGTGATTAGGCCAGCTGGGACCTTCGGGTTGCAGATAAAAACCAACGAGATCGGCAGCGATGAAGGCTGCTTCCGGCGGACAGAAAGAGTGGAAACGCATATGGTTCAATCCGTAGTTGCGGCAGATGCGGAATACCCGTTCCCAGGAAGCTACGTCCATCGGTGCATAACCTGTAAGCGGGAAATCGCAGTTTTCCACTGTACCGCGGAGCATTGTCTTGCGTCCGTTGACGTAGAACCATTTGCCTTCTATCTTGAAATCACGCATACCGAACTGTACCTGTTTCTTTTCAGACTGCTTACCGCTATTCAGCATGGCTGTCAGTTTGTAGAGTGCCGGATTGAACTCATCCCACGTCAGGAAGTCTTTTCCCATCGGTAGTTCCATTTCTACCCGGTTGTCTCCTGCCTGAATACGAAAGCTCTGCTGAACAGGGGGGACGTTGTGGCGGGTATCCGTATTAAAGCTTTCGGCAGAAAGTGTTATTTCTCCTTTGGCCGTAGAAGAGGATTTTACATTCATGCGTACCAGCGCTTTCCCATTGCTCAGATCAGGATATACCTGTATATCGTCGAAATAGACTTTGGGAGTCGTCTGCAGTTCGATTTTACCTACGATTCCGTTCCAGTTGCCCTGTGTCTGGTCGGTGATGCTATGTGAATCCGGACCGACATTGATCTCTTTAATCCGGTTGTCAACCCGGATAGTGATCCGGCACGGCTTGCCGGGAGTGACGGCCGAGGTCAGGTCGTATACATGAGGAACGCAAAGGCTGTTTTGCATACCGATTTCTTTCGTGTTTACCCATACGGTCGTTTCAATATGCGGGCGTTCCAGAAAAAGGATAATCCTTTCCCCTTTCCAGTCGGATGGGATTGTCACTTTCTTTTGATACCAGGCGACACCTACATAGTGCTTGTCGGGAGTCAGGAAGAAAGGTAATTTGACTTGCCCTTCTATCCGGTATTTCTCCATGTAAGGATTGAAATAGTAAGAACTGTCATATAAACTTCCTGTCCATTGGGTACGTGCGGTAACATTGTCCCCTTTCAGCTTTTCGGGCATGGAGCCGGGTAAGTTGATAGACTCGTCGAGCGATTTATTGAACCATTGTTCTTTTATCCCCCCATCTTCCCGGTCTATCTGGAAATCCCATTTTCCGGATAGGCTGAAAGAATGGTTTTGCCCTGTTGCGGTCAGTACAGAGGCGAATACAATGGCAATACTTACTAAAAGTTGTTTCATGATATGTAGAATTGATATGTTTTCCACTACGTTTAAAAATCTGCTGCTAAAGTAGAGCTTTTGAGTAATCCATAAAATAGAAAGATGTACAGATACATAGAATATTGTATCAAAAACGGCTTTTATGGCGGTTGGTGTACGAAACTACATGAATATGACAATATCTCCATCATCATTCATTTCTGAAATTCTGGGGGATACCATATCTTTGCGAAGTAAACTTTTTAATCTTAAAGTGAACCATGAAAAAAGTATTTGCCTGGATGGCTTTAACTCTTTGGTCGGTAATGACAATCTTTGCAGGTGAGACTGCTTATCTCTTTTCTTATTTCATTAATGACAGCAAGGACGGTTTGCATCTTGCCTACAGTTATGATGGGCTGAACTGGACTCCTCTGAACGGTGGACGTTCTTTCCTGACTCCGGCTGTAGGTAAAGATAAATTGATGCGTGATCCTAGTATATGCCAGTCTCCCGACGGAACATTTCACATGGTCTGGACTTCCAGTTGGACGGACCGGATTATCGGATATGCTTCTTCCCGTGACTTGATTCACTGGAGTGAGCAACAGGCTATACCCGTGATGATGCACGAGCCGGAAGCTCATAATTGTTGGGCGCCGGAACTCTTTTATGACGAACCTTCGGAAACATATTACATTTTTTGGGCGACCACCATCCCCGGACGCCACAAGGAAGTGCCTACCAGCGAAAGCGAAAAAGGGCTGAACCATCGTATGTACTATGTTACAACGAAGGATTTTCGTACTTTCTCAAAGACGAAGATGTTTTTCAATCCCGATTTCAGTGTGATCGACGCGGCTATCGTGAAAGATCCGACACAGGGAGATCTGATCATGGTCGTCAAGAACGAGAACTCCAATCCTCCGGAGAAAAACCTGCGTGTGACACGCACGAAGAATATTGCCAAAGGTTTTCCGACAAAGGTATCCGCCCCGATTACCGGAAAATATTGGGCGGAAGGACCGGCACCTCTTTTTGTGGGTGATGCGCTTTATGTGTATTTTGATAAGTATCGTGATCATCGTTACGGAGCTGTCCGTTCGCTGGATCATGGTGAAACGTGGGAAGATGTATCCGATCAGGTTTCGTTTCCGAAGGGAATCCGCCACGGGACTGCCTTTGCGGTAGATGCTTCCGTCGTAGAGTCTCTGATAGATGACCGGAAGCATCAATCTGTAAAAGCACAAACTTCTTCCTGGTTCAACGATAAGGACTTGACATTGACAGGAGTTTATTATTATCCCGAACACTGGGATGAAAGTCAGTGGGAACGTGATTTCAAGAAGATGCATGAACTGGGATTTGAGTTTACTCACTTTGCGGAGTTTGCATGGGCGCAGCTGGAGCCGGAAGAAGGACGATACGATTTTGCCTGGCTGGATAAAGCAGTAGCTCTTGCTGCCAAATATGATCTGAAAGTCATTATGTGTACTTCGACTGCCACGCCCCCGGTGTGGATGAGCCGGAAGTATCCCGAAATCCTGTTGAAGAATGAAGATGGTACGGTTCTCGATCACGGTGCCCGCCAGCATGCCTCATTTGCTTCGCCGCTCTATCGGGAATTATCGTATAAGATGATCGAGAAACTGGCACAGCATTATGGCAATGATTCCCGTATTGTCGGATGGCAACTCGACAATGAACCTGCCGTACAGTTCGACTATAATCCGAAAGCGGAACAGGCTTTCCGTGATTATCTCCGTGCAAAATACAATCACAACATTCAGTTGCTGAACGACGCGTGGGGAACCGCTTTCTGGAGTGAGGCTTATTCGTCTTTTGATGAAATCACTCTTCCTAAGCGTGTCCAGATGTTTATGAATCATCATCAGATTCTGGATTATCGTCGTTTTGCCGCTGCGCAGACCAATGATTTTCTGAATGAACAATGTCTGCTGATCAGAAAATATGCAAAGAACCAGTGGATTACTACCAACTATATCCCCAACTATGATGAAGGACATATCGGCGGTAGTCCTGCACTCGATTTCCAGAGTTATACACGCTATATGGTGTATGGCGATAACGAAGGTATCGGACGCCGTGGATATCGGGTAGGAAATCCGTTGCGTATTGCATGGGCGAATGACTTCTTCCGTCCTATACAGGGTACGTATGGCGTGATGGAGTTGCAACCGGGACAAGTGAATTGGGGGAGCATTAATCCGCAACCGCTTCCGGGAGCTGTCCGTCTGTGGATGTGGAGTGTATTTGCCGGTGGAAGCGATTTTATCTGTACGTATCGCTATCGCCAGCCGCTGTACGGCACAGAGCAGTATCATTATGGGATAGTAGGAACGGACGGCGTAACCGTCACTCCCGGCGGAAGGGAATATGAGACCTTTATAAAAGAGATAAGAGAACTCCGGAAACATTATGCTCCGCGCGAAACGAAGCCTGCCGACTATCTGGCACGTCGTACCGCTATCCTTTTCAACCACGAGAATTCCTGGAGCATCGAGCGGCAGAAACAGAACCGTACATGGGATACTTTTGCACATATAGAGAAGTATTACCGGACTTTGAAGTCATTTGGTGCTCCCGTTGATTTTGTCTCCGAACAGAAGGAGTTGACGGAGTATCCTGTGGTGATAGCTCCTGCTTACCAACTGGCTGATAAGGAATTAGTAAATAAATGGATTGCCTATGTGAAAAATGGTGGTAATCTTGTGTTGACCTGCCGTACAGCACAGAAAGACCGTTATGGCCGTTTGCCGGAAGCTCCTTTCGGTTCTATGATCACACCTCTGACGGGAAATGAAATGAACTTTTATGATCTGCTGTTACCGGAAGATCCGGGTGCTGTTGTCATGAATGGAAAGCAATATGCGTGGAATACATGGGGAGAAATACTGATTCCCGCATCTGATTCGCAGGTTTGGGCGACGTATGCCAATGAATTCTATGAAGGTGGTCCTGCTGTCACGTTCCGAAAACTGGGTAAGGGCACTGTTACATATGTCGGAGTTGACAGCCACAATGGTGCGTTGGAAAAGGATATCTTGAAGAAATTATATGCACAGCTACAGATTCCTGTGATGGATTTGCCTTATGGAATAACGGTGGAATACCGGAACGGGCTGGGGATTGTGCTGAATTATTCAGATCGTTCTTATACATTCGACATACCGGAGGGAAGTAAGGTGCTGGTAGGAACTGAAGAGATCCCAACCGCAGGAGTACTGGTGTTTTCAATGTAAGGTATTGATTAATAATAGATAAGTGTAAAAAGATAAATAGGTGATGAAACAAATTGTAGGATTAGTATTGATTTTGTGTTGTACACAAATAGTGGCTCAGGAGGTTTTTCCTGATGGCAAGGCAATCCCTGAATGGTTCAGGGAAAACAAGGAAGTGAATGTGAATGCTTTAGGAAAGAAATATAGCATAACCGATTATGGAGTAGCGAACGACAGTACGGTGGTGCAGACAAAGAAGATACAGGGAGTAATTGATCTGGCTGCCCGGAATGGGGGTGGAGTTATAGTTATTCCCAAAGGTACTTTCTTAAGCGGATCACTTTTCTTTAAAAACAATACTCATTTACATCTGGAAGAAGATGCAGTATTAAAGGGAAGCGATGATATTAGTCATTTTCCGGTGAAAATGACCCGTATGGAGGGACAGACTTTAAAGTACTTCATGGCTTTGGTAAATGCAGACGGACTGGATGGATTTACAATTTCCGGAAAGGGAACATTGAATGGAAACGGGCTTCGGTACTGGAAGTCATTTTGGTTACGGCGTTCTATAAATCCGGATTGCACCAATATGGAAGAAATGCGTCCTCGCATTATTTATTTGTCCAACTGTAAGAATACTCAGATTGAGGGAATCAGAATTATGAATTCTCCTTTCTGGAGCACTCATTTCTATAAATGCAGTTTTTTGAAGTTGTTGAATCTTCGCATTACTTCGCCTGCCAGTCCCGTAAAAGCTCCTAGTACGGATGCAGTGGACCTTGATGTTTGTAATAATGTGCTGATAAAGAATTGTTATATGTCTGTCAATGATGATGCGGTAGCGCTGAAAGGGGGAAAAGGACCTTGGGCAGATAAAGATGCCAATAATGGAGAAAACTATGATATTATTATTGAAGACTGTACCTACGGATTCTGTCATAGCGCCTTTACTTGTGGTAGTGAGTCTATCCTTAGCCGGAATGTGATTGTCCGCCGTTGTAAGGTAGATAGAGCACGTGCTCTTCTAACTCTAAAGATGCGCCCGGATACACCGCAAAAATATGAGTATATTCTGGTAGAGGATATAACAGGGAATGTACAGAATTGTCTGAATATAGCTCCTTGGACGCAGTTTTACGATTTGAAAGATCGTAAAGATACTCCCCTTTCTTATTCTAATAACATTACGATGCGTAATATAGACATTGATTGTAATGTATTCTTTAATGTTAAGAAGTCTGATCAATATAAGTTGTCTGATTTCTGTTTTGAGAATCTCACAGTGCGGGCTAAGAAAGGGAAAGTGGATCAGAGTATAATCGATTCATTTACGATGAATAATGTGAAGATAAACCAATAAAACGACAGAACGATGAAGACATTTTCACTCTTTATCTTAAGTTTATTAATCAGTATTGGCTATTTGTCGGGAGCAGACTGGAATGTGCAAATAGCCAGATATAAACAGGATAAAGCTTGTGCTATCAGCTATACTTTTGACGATGGCCTGGCAGAACACTATACACTTCTTGTTCCCCAACTGGAAAAGAGAGGTTTTCGGGGAACATTTTGGGTCTGTGGCTCTAATATAAATAAGGATAACGAGAACATTACCGACACTACAAGAATGACTTGGCCTCAACTTAAGGAAATGGCTGATAATGGGCATGAGATATCCAATCATGGCTGGGCGCATAAAAACTTCGCACGTTTTCCTATCGAAGAGATAAAAGAGGATATTTTTAAGAATGATAGTGCTATCTTTGCAAATACAGGTGTAATGCCCCGTACTTTCTGCTATCCCAATAATAATAAAAAAGCGGAAGGACGGAGAATTGCCGTACAGAATCGTGTGGGGACGAGAACTCACCAGCGTTCGATTGGGAGTAAATCGACTCTGAAGGATTTGGAAAAATGGGTGAATACCTTGATTGAAACCAATGACTGGGGAGTAGGAATGACACATGGTTTAACCTATGGCTATGATGCTTTCCGCAATCCTCAACGTTTGTGGGATCATCTTGATCAAGTAAAAGCGAGAGAGAATGAAATATGGGTAGGAACATTTCGTGAAGTGGCTTCTTATATCAAGGAAAGGGAGGAAACTAAACTGGAAGTTGTGAATAAAAAGAATACCTTGTTGATTGCTCCGGAACTTAAGTTGGATCAGGAACTGTTCGTTGAACCGTTGACAATGGTGATTACCGGTAAGGAAATAAAGAAAGTGACTGTGAAACAAGGAAAAAGAAGATTGCCGGTACAGATCACTGACGATAAAGTTCTTTTCGATTTCGACCCGTATGGCGGTATGATTAAGGTGACACTGAAAATTCAAAAATAAAATTGATTGGACAAATTTTAATATGAGATGATAATGAAACAGAACTTTTTAAAATGGATGGTATGTATGTGTTTCGGGCTATTGTCTGTTGCTACGGTAATGGCGGGCGGTAATTATAAAACTGTCAAAGTAAAAGCTCCTTTTCCGATGCAACCGATTAAAGTCTTTATTTATCCGGACCGGGATTTTAAGATTACGGATTTTGGTGCTGTGCCGGGTGGAGAAGTTGATAATACCAAAGCGATCGCTGCTGCTATTGACGCATGTAATAAAGCGGGCGGTGGACGTGTGGTTGTTCCGGCAGGCATTTGGCTGACGGGACCCGTACACTTTAAAAGTAATGTAAACCTCTGTTTAGAAGAAGATGCCGTATTGAGTTTTACAGATAATCCGGAAGACTATCTACCGGCGGTAATGACCTCATGGGAGGGATTGGAGTGCTATAATTACTCACCGCTACTGTATGCATTTGAATGTGAAAATGTGGCAATCAGCGGTAAAGGTACATTACAGCCGAAGATGGGAACATGGAAAGTATGGTTTAAACGTCCTGCACCCCATCTGCAAGCTTTGAAGGAATTGTATACCAAAGCTTCGACCAATGTACCTGTTATAGAACGCCAGATGGCTACCGGTGAAAATCATTTGCGTCCGCATCTGATACATTTCAATCGCTGTAAGAATGTGATGCTGGATGGATTTAAAATACGTGAGAGTCCGTTTTGGACCATTCACCTCTATATGTGTGACGGAGGTATCGTCCGTAATTTGGATGTGCGGGCACATGGACACAATAATGATGGTATTGACTTTGAAATGAGTCGTAACTTTCTGGTCGAAGACTGTTCTTTTGACCAGGGAGATGATGCTGTTGTAATCAAAGCCGGTCGTAATCAGGACGCATGGCGGTTGAATACACCTTGCGAGAATATAGTTATCCGTAACTGCCGGATATTGAAAGGACATACCTTACTGGGCATCGGCAGTGAGATCTCCGGTGGTATACGGAATATCTATATGCATGACTGTACAGCACCCAATTCTGTGATGCGTCTTTTCTTTGTGAAGACAAATCATCGCAGGGGAGGATTTATTGAGAATATCTATATGAAAAATGTAGCATCCGGAACAGCCCAGCGGGTACTTGAAATAGATACGGAGGTGCTTTATCAGTGGAAGGACTTAGTCCCGACTTATGAAAAGCGAATCACTCGTATCGATGGCATCTATATGGATAAAGTAACTTGCGAATCGGCAGACGCTGTATATGAACTGAAGGGAAATGCTGAACTTCCTGTGAAGAATGTGCGGATAAAGGATGTAAAGGTCGGTTCGGTTAAGAAGTTTGTGAAGAAAGTAAGTAATGTTGAAAATGTGGTAGAAAAGAATGTAACTTATCAAATGGAGGATAATAAAGACTAAGCAAAAAAGTTCATATATGAACTTTAATTTGTTTTTGAGTTCATCCCTGTTTTTTTACATGTAAACTGTACATAATTCCAGTTGAAAATGTGGATGATTCTGTACTTTTGACCATCGCTGAACTACTAATCTGAAATAAAAAGGATACTTTTCGAAGTGTCGGCATTGTGCACTTTTTATGGAAGCATAATTGTGTTCGGTGATATAAAACTCAACCAGCCATGTGGTAAGTCCCATTTCGGCTGCCATGTACATAAAATTAATGAGGTACATAAGTACAAAGTTTTTTCGAAAGAATTGGATAGAACCCTTCGGATAATCTGAGACAGGGGGACCTGAATGAGAATCACCCCCATCCGTATTCTGATGTCTGGGAGCCCGTAAGGATATAAAGTAAAGTGCGATCGGTATCAGTAATAT
>ENA-OZFY01000781-OZFY01000781.1-human-gut-metagenome-genome-assembly--contig:-NODE-781-length-8812-cov-6.464999_pt1 | contig 8812 bp, 10 predicted proteins | sample MGYA00244652_ERZ653650 | MGnify/ENA primary metagenome ERZ653650 (study PRJEB26926, sample SAMN06165117) | human gut metagenome | biome: ENVO:00009003; feature: ENVO:2100002; material: ENVO:00002003... | reverse complement strand
GAGATTGAGCGGGTGTATTTCCGCCCGGATTCGTCGGACGTTCAGGAGGCCATGAGCAAGATTGCCGTCGGACTGGCCCGTTAGCCTTCCTTCCCTAAGACGATCATTTTGTTGACATCAACAAGATGATCCGTCTTCTTTTTTGTGGAACCGGTAACGGAACAACGCATTCATGACGCGGGCCCGGTCTGCTTTTGAGATATGGGGAGGCCGGGGGCTACCCACGGTCACAACGTCAAACCCAGCATATTTTTCTGGAGTGACCGCAACACTGAACCAGTTCCAGGCCGACCAGCGCCCTGCCCTGTTTTGCGGTGTCCATGGGGGGATGATTTTCCCTTTACCCACACCGAACAGGTCAATGACCGTGCGTCCGATGGTAAGATCCTCCGGTGCGTTGGGGGGGAGTTCTGCCTGCATCAGCACTGCTGCGGCTCGTTTGGCGGCCAGTCCGGTCATGGCATAACACAGGCCGTAGAATTGCCGGCTATCTGCGCCCGATGCGCACCAGTGAATACCGGAACCAGCCATGTCCCTGATCCACGCTCCATTGAGCAGCGCCGTGTCGGAGTCAATTTTGACAACGATGTCGTCGTCCGCCGCATCTCTGGCCAGCGTGGAAATAATACCCCTGACGCATTCGGGGCCGTTGAGGTTGCCGTTGCGCTCAAAAATGCTTTGACGATACCGCGCCCCATACGCTACAAGAGCCCTCCTGGCCTCCGGGGGCGCCGGGACGGCTTCATCGTCCACAACGGTAATCACGGATTCAGGGATGGCCGCCTTGGCGCACCGAACGCATGCAATAGCTTCGTCCGCATCTCCACCATAGGTAAATAGATAGATTCTGATCATGACGGGCCGTAGGGATAGAAGGTTCCGCCGAACACGGGCACCTGGATCATGCCGAGGGCATATTGCGTTACCTTGTCTCCATCGATGTCGGCTACATGGAAGGCGTAGTCAAACGCGACGTTGGGTTTTTCAGTATTGAGGAAAATTGGATATACCGGCCCGGGAATGCCGGAAATATCCCAGGTGTCCAGTTTCGCGTCTTGGTCAAAGTGGAGGTTCAGCCATACTTCCCCCGCCGTGACCGGGATTTTCACCCAGGACGATCCGGATCCGGCGCCGGCCGGATACATTCCCAGGAACGAGCCGTTGAGGTAGATGGCGCCGGGTTTGATACTCGCACCGGTGACAGCTCCACTGGTGTCCTTTTCAAGACGTATTTGGAATCCGTATTCAGGAGCCGGCTCGGAAGATCCGGTGGATGCGGTTATTTGCTGACTGATGGTCGGGGATTCTGGCTTGGGGTCGTACGTCAGGTCGCCGGGTTCGGGCGCGCCCTGCATGTTTTCTAAAGAGGAAGATTGCCGAGATATAGCATTTACTTGATTTAGTTCCAATAAATCTTCGACTCCAAGTTGGTTTGCTGCCCCATAGGCAAGAGTAATAACGTCTGTCTGTAAATCATGGCTGACAGTCTGGACAAGCGTGTTGATGTTTTCCCATTCAGGGTTTCCTCCGGTCAGCGATACGCGCCGTCCCATATACTGCCAGTTTTGAGCGCCGCCACGAGCTGCGAAGGCGATGTCCCCATCGTAAGGGAGTTCTTGCATGGATTCCCATACGGCCCGGGCAATGTCCGCATATGGCACGCCATCAGCAGGCTCGTCGCCGCCATCATCCTCATTGGAGGGCTGCTCGCCGTTGTACATGCCATCGATCGGATAAGTAGAGTAGGCGCGGTCCATCGTGACCAGGTCAACGGCAAATTCCTGCCAGTACACCGTGGTGGTACCGATGGTGCCGATGTTTTTGAATTTATCCCTCCACTGGGCAGGAGCAGATTCCGGGATGCAGAGCCGCTGCTTGATGGTAGTCTTGCACCATTTAGGGTTGAGGGCCTTGGTGTGGATTTGACCTTCGACCAGTTCAAACCCTGTTGCTGATGTGTCATATCCTTTCGGCTCATCCTCTCCGCTTGCTCCATCCCATGCCTTTCCGGTGATAGACGGCGCCGCATACGGTATTATTTGGTTGGCAGCCTCAAGCTCTTGCATCCACGGGAAGTGACGCTCCCAGAAACTGGTGATCATGCTGGATTGGTTGATCTGGCGGCCGCGGATTTTCATTCGCTGGTAGGCCAGACTGCCCGACCTGGTGGATGACACAGGAACGGGCTCGGATGCGGCAGAGCCGTCTGAGTTGTATTTGGAGTAATAAAAATCAGAGGCAACCCGGTAAACAATGGAGTGGGGGAGCGTAGGATCGCCGTCAGCCGGATATCTGGAGAGGTAAGAGACATTGTAGCCGCTGCTTCCACTGGTGTCTGCGACAATGGCGACGCAAGGCGGCACAAGATCGCCGCGAGGAGAGAGGGAAACGTCAATGCTCTTGACGGTGTCCGTGGGCTGCAAGGGCATCGATATAGGCTCCAAAGAGTCATAGTCCGTGATAATGAGCTTGGGCTGATTGCCGCTGTAGTCGTAGTAGCTGACCATGCGAGGAGACCATCGACGGATAGATTGAAGCAGGCTGCCTATGGTATCGCATGAGGCATTCCAGGGGATTATTAATTTGTCGTCGTTGATCCGCAGTTCATACGTGGCCGGGTGGTGCTTGGCCGTGTCTAATACCCCTTTAATGGCATCGCTGATTTTGGCTTTGGGGATGACGTTGTCGGAGGCATAGAGATTGTAGACAGGCCGCCATCCGCCCTTAAGGGCATAGCAATTTTCCAGGTAATACCAAGGGTCTGAGAAAACAATTTTCCAGGATCGCGCTTGCCCGCTGTACACTTTTTCGACGGAGGACACTAATCCTACCAGGATGGCAACGCCATCCCTAGATATGGAGACTGTGTCAAATTGATTATACGGCAAAGTTTCTCCGAGCGTCCGGACAGGATAAATCGCGGTAATGGTGGAAACGGAGAAACTTTGTTGGTCGTGGATAAGGCTCGACGGCTTGAGGGCCAGCAAATCGTCTATGGTAATATTATGATTCCTGAGTTGTCTAGATTTTGGGTGTTAATAATATTAGTATGTTTTTTGACTCATACTACCGGTCTTTATTTTTTTGTAAGTAAAACATATAGTGTGTACCAAAGAATACTTGCTATGATACCCCCAAAAATATAATAAAATCCTAAGTCTATAATTCCTCCCGCAATGCAACTTACTCCCATAAATAGCCCTCCACCAATCGAAAATATGCATAATAGTATTAATACTGCTTTCAAAAGAGAATGGGGGTGATTTTTACAATGATTAGAACAAATTGTATTTGTAACTAGAGGTGTTACTTTGTTATTTTCTCTTAATAATTCTAACGTAAATAATAAATCATCTGCTGGAAACCATCTTTCAGTTCCTTCTGCACAGATCGGAGTATCGCTATCTATTATAAATTGATCACGTAAAGTCTCAAGCTCTTGAAGGGAATAAGGTCCTTCAATATCTGAACTTTTTGCTACAAAATATTTCATAGCTTTTAAATATATCAAATAAATGTCTTTATCAATCAAAATCTATCGACGCCTCAATCCTTTAACATTATTTTGAGCCTGAGCTAAGTCTCGTTTCATTTGTTGAATCTGATCTTGTTGTGCCCTTAATTGAGAGGATTGTTGATTTAAAAGTGAGAGAGCCTCCCTCATATTCCCGGTTAGTCCTCTTAGGATTGTTTGATTTTGTATACCCTGCTGCCTCAAAGCATCCCTGAAAGCCACTCCAATTTGATCATATTCTCTAGAGTCAATTATTCCATCTGATAAAGCTATTTTAACTTGATTTCGAATTGCTTCTGAAGCAGCTCTCACCATTGCTTTTTGTTGATCGTTTGCTGATTTACCAGCATCAGCTGCTAATTGGTTTATGTTAGACTCTAGATTATTCTTAATATTGAGTTCTCTTTCTTGAGCTTTTTCTATTTGTTCTTTTAACTGATTAGCTCTTCCCTGCTTATCTTCTCGCTCATCAAAAGTATTTACTCTTACATATCTAATCTTTTCTCTTATTCCTCTAATTTCTTCAATATTTTGAATGTCAGTTTCTTTTAATGGAATTTCTTTATCTAAAGATTTTAAAGTATCTGATAAATCAGCAGCTGATTTTTCTAACTCTAATTGTTTTTTTGTGAGCGAATCAAGAGCGACTTGATATTCTTTTGTTCTATCTAAATCAGTTTTCCCTTCCCCATAAGAAGGAGCAAATTCGACGCCTGCATTTTGTAAAGATAACTGTGCTGCTTGTATTCTGGATGAAGCCCTAGCGTTGTCTTTAAATAATATATCATATTCTTTTTTATATTGTGCCGGGTCTATTTCCAAATTATTCATTTTATTATCAAGAACTTGCATTCTTCGACGAGTATTGCTTTCTTCTCTTAAACTAGAAGACATTTCTTCTAAAGAAGGCAAAGACCGTATTAAATTAAAAAAATTACTTAATTCAAGTCCTATCTGCCCTAATGAATATTCTGCTTCAGAACGTCTTTCATCTAAAGATTTCAATTCGTTTTCGGCAATTAATAATTGTGCGTTTTCTCTTCTTCGTTCAAATTCTTGATCTATTTCAAGATTTTGTCTATCTCTTTCTCTTTTAGTGATACGTCCTTGTTCAAACTCTAACTCTGTTTGAGCTTTTTGCAAATCCAAATCAGCAGTTTTTATATTCTCACGATTTGCTATTTCACGTTTTCTTAAATTTAATTGATATTCTATTTCATCTGTTTGTTTCTTGTACTCCTGCGTTATTCCTTCAACATATCTTTTATATTCTTGATTAACCGTATTAGATAAATTTTCTTTATTGGCATTTTGAATAAATGTAATACGTTCTCTTTCTGCATCACGAAGAAAATCAGCAATCTCTTTGCTTCGATCCTTCATCTTCTTGGAAAGATCGTCCGTCTTGTCAGCGCTGTCGGAAAGCCACTCATAGAGTTTTGCGCCGGCAAGAGTAGCAAGGGAGATGGCCCCGGCCAGGCCGGCCCCGCCGCCGAAGCCTATTACGAGTCCCGGGATGTTATTGAGAATACCTTTGATGCCATACTGCACGTCATCCATGAAGTAAGCGACCTGAAGCATTCCCTGCCCCATTCTCTTGACGCTTCTGGTAGCCTGTTGGCTGCCTTTGTCGAGCTGTTCCGTTGATTTGTTCAGCGAGTCAATTTGCTGCTTGGCTTCTTGCACACCCTTCCCGTCCAGAGTGGACTTGAGATTGATTTCAATTTCTTTCTTGGTTGCCATGGTAGTGTTTGTAAGTGGTTAGTGTAGGTCTTTGGATTCTTCTATAACGAAGGCAGGCAGTTCGCCCGCCGTGAGGCTGGCGCGAGCGTCTTCCACCCGCTTCTGGAAGTATTCCAGCAGCATTATGTCCCGGAAGATGATGCCGAAGGCGGTGGGAGGATTGACCGCGGCTTTTTCGGCAGCGGCAAAGATGCTTGCCTGAAGAGAGCGCGCGGCTTGCTCCAGATGGGGGTTCTTACGGCAGGCTTCTGCGAATTGCGCGGAAATCCCTTCCAGGCCGTTTTCAGGATTGTTTGATTGTTGTTTTACAGTCATGGTTATTAGTATGTTAAGCTGTTGTTACCCAATATATTCAATGTCCAGGGACATAGCCGGCATATATTCCGGATAGATGATTGGCTGGGGGTAGGGAAGAAAAGCCATGCCGGCCCATTCGCCGTGTTTCACGCCCGTTTCAACTTTTGTGTAAACGACGGCGCCGGGAGAGAATATAAGCTTCATCTCTTCTTTTACCTGAACAGGATCCGGAAATACGAATGTGGCTTGTTGATTGGCAGCGTCATTAACCGCGGCATTGCTGGTTCCAAGCAACGTCGTGCTTGATCCGTCCTCATTGAGGACATAGATGGAAAGGGTCGTGCTGATGTTGTTGGCGCTTCCCCGGGCCACAGTGACAGACTTAATAGATGCCGAAGGCGGAGGATTTCCATCCATCTGCTCTCCCCACTGAAGCCGGTATTGCTGCCAGTTCAGGCCGCCCAAGGCTGCAATCTTTGCCGGGTCGCCCTCAAGAAATACCGGAGAGCCGACTGCTTCCTCGTGGAGAGTGCCGGCCGCCTGGATAAATTCAACCAGTGATGTGCGTCCCGTACCGTCCTGAGAGAGGGTGGCGTACATGCTTTTTTCCGACGTGGTGTCATTGGATGCTATGGCCGCCATAAATGACCCATTGTTGCCGTTGATGATCTTGCTTGTTTTCAGCCCTTCCGATGTCGACAAGGTCCATGACTGCCCAATTTCACCCGGGTTGAAGTAAGAGGTGATATTGATTTTATATTCACCTCCAGACGATGGAACGTCTACGGACTCAGGAGAGGCGGAGAATTCCCAGGCTGTAATATCCGGCATCCTGTCGGTGAGTGTCATGCTCAGGGATTACAGAAGACACAAATAACCGCCTTCCGGCGCCGGAGGAGGAATAAAATTCTTCGTCTCAAATTGGTAGCCGGTAATGACGGACGCAAAGCTCCATTGGGGCTGATCGGCAAACTGCATCAGCAAGTTGCCGCTTTGGTTGGAGGCGAGCCAGACGGCCAGATTTTCCTGGTATCTGGCCATGTCTTCATAATTTGTAAACCAGCGATAAAAGGCCAAGGTGCGATGCTCCAACGCGGAGCCAAGCCCCGCCGCAAAAGCCCTCGGCCCATCCACCAGGGATGTTTCATAGGTTTCCAGCTCTCCGCCGAAGCGGGGAGGTTCGGGGGTCGGGTCCCAAAGATTGAGTAATTCCAGCGTATTTCCTGCGCTGGAAACATATCTGGCCGAGTATGGAGCCTCGTAGATCATGGCGGCTTACAGCTGGGTATAATCCTCCACTCCCTGTGCGATGGCGCGTGCAATGGCACCGGGGTTGTCACGCATAAGTGCTGCGTCGTGTGAATTGGTGATGAATCCGCACTCACACAATACCCATGCCGGACGAGTCTGCTTGAGGATGGCAAGGCCTGGACGCGCTTGAATGGCATTGGCACGTCCAGGAAGCAATTTTGTCAGCGGTCCGGCAATGGAGGCGGCCAAGCGAGTCCCTTTTAGAGAGCCGGGATAGAAGCACACATGACCGCCACGGGCGTCTGAATTGTCCGAGCTGTCACAATGGATGCTGATGCCTATATCATATCCTCCTGCATTGGCGGTCCTGATGGTGGCGTTGAGGTCTTCCCGGTTGGACTTGCCCGGGTAATCAATGATTGTCACTTTGTGACCCTGGGCCCGCAGCATGGGGGCAAGATGGTCAGCAATGGTGGTTGCCACGGCGTGTTCTTCCAGGCCGTTGCCACGAGCCCCCGTATTGTGGGCGTGTCCGATGTCGATTGCGATGTTCATTTGTTCAGGTATTGGTTTATAATTGATGAGAAGTATCGAGGAATGCTCGGTAGTTGCCTATTTCCCGAGCTTGCGCTCAATGTCCTCCACACGGAGAGCGAGCAGTTGAATGGCCTTGGCGGTTTCCACTTGCGCCTGCGTCTGCATGGTCATCAGGTCGCAAAGCCGGTCATTGTGGTGGCTCATGACGTCACCGATGTACCAGCACGCCCCGCCGCAAATGGACAGAGACAAAATGACACAAGCAATCATTGGAGATGCCTTGGCTAATTCCAAAAAACGTGCCGGTACTTCGGAGAGTTTGCACATGGTCTTATTTCTTGCTCGGAATTACTTGTACGACGGGCGGCACATCCGTTTCCGGCTGGGCCTGGGAATAGGACAGGTGGCCCGGTTCCAGCACCAAGCAAGAACCGTCCTTACAAATCACCGTCTTGCCCTGGGTAACGTCCACGGAGTGGCCGCAGCCGGACAGGGACATTCCCAAACCGCCAATGACGGCGCCGGCGATGGCCGCCCCGGCCCAGTGCAGGGCCTTTTTCCACCAGGAGGACGCACCAGCAGCTTGTCCGGTCAGATAGTCCTTTACATCCTCAAGCGCATGCTTGCCCATAATCGGCAGGGCATGTTGCGTCAACGTATTCCAACCGGCTTTCTCGTCGTTTGGTAGTTCCTCATATTTGACCTGTACTTGCCCATTATACCAAGATTTACCGGCTGCATAAGCATTGTACATTTCCTCGGCTATTGCCTCGATGTGATTGCATTGATTTTTGTTAGTCATTGTTTTGTGTTTTGGTAAAATGTTTGAAGAACGCCACGGCGGCAGGGTCTGTGATGACAAATTCCGGATAGTCGCGGACTGTGAATATCCGCCGTCCTCCCTGAGCATTGATGGCCTCGACATCCAGCGCAATCTCATCCTGATGCCCGACGGGGGTGTAAGGATCATCCTCGCCGTAGATGGTAGCTGTCATCAAATGCGCCCATACCTGGGACGCCTGCCAGTCCTCTCCCATGCCCACTAGCGCGGCCACCACGGCGGACATAGCCGGAGCCTGGTCGGCGGGGATATCGTCTTGGGTGTAGTTGTCCCTATGAGTGTATCCGTCCTTATCTGGAAAAACAGCGGTCATCGTGAACTTGTCCCACGCGCCGGGAGAAGGAAACTGTATCTGTATTTGGGTATTATCCATAATTGTTAATCGGTTAATTTCTCTGGATCAGTTCGCACCATTCACCAACGATAGTTCCTCCATAATAATTGGGTGCATGCACCCCGACAGAACAATGTCCCGCCGTCTTTGCCAGTGACAGCCTGCTGGACATCGCTCTGTTATAAGAATCCAACGTAAATGTCTCCGGTAAAATCTTGTAGGAAACAAGACGCCCGGCGCTTTTATCAAACCCAACCAGCCACGCACCGGAATGCTTACTGGTCATGGACAAAGC
>ENA-OZFY01000770-OZFY01000770.1-human-gut-metagenome-genome-assembly--contig:-NODE-770-length-8907-cov-5.363986_pt1 | contig 8907 bp, 9 predicted proteins | sample MGYA00244652_ERZ653650 | MGnify/ENA primary metagenome ERZ653650 (study PRJEB26926, sample SAMN06165117) | human gut metagenome | biome: ENVO:00009003; feature: ENVO:2100002; material: ENVO:00002003... | reverse complement strand
GAGATCAGCCTCGGTCTCGTGGGCTCGGAGATGTGTATAAGAGACAGGTATTATGTCTGTCCTGCTTCGAAGATACTTCTATCTTTACCATTGCACGCTTCTGCTCAAGTATCGGAATAAGCACATAATATAATCTGTCATCTTTAAATGATATGTATCCCGCTTCTTTTCCCGAACGAGTCATTAAATACAGTCTATGCTTTTTTATTCCTGCCGGAAACAGCTTCATTCCAGCTTTGATAAATCCAGATTCAGGTGACATTTCAAGCATTGCTCCGACATAAAATACATTTGCAGCATCATCAATTGATGTAAGAATATTTCCCAATGTATCTGATGTTGCAGTAAACTGCTGTGCTAACAGATATGCAAGTTCTGCCTGATATATGATTTTGTATTCTGAATCATGCACTCTTCCTGTTTCTTCATCAATTCTGTTAAGAAGTTCCTCACTACATTCATATATACTGCGCAGAAACAACTTAAAATCCTCATCTGGCATCCACATATATCTACCTCGTGCAACCTTAAATCTTCCAATGTTATTGCCATTGTAATCTTCAGCATAATGATACACATTGCGTTGGCAAAAGGCATGTTCATTCTCTGGAGCTGTAAAATCATATTCTTCATTTTCCTGATCAGTGCCATAATATTTCTCATCATATTCGGAATATTTATAATCATATTTATAGTTACTCTTCAATGATTCCTGCCCAGTCTGATTGAAAAGAACAGTATATGCTTCATTAATTTCATATGCACTGTATCTATATACATTTTCTTTGTTTGATTTATCTCTGTTTAGCACAGCATCCGGATGCACCATATGCATAAGCCGTCTGTACCGCTTCTTCAATTCCATCTTAGTAATATCTGATCTGACATCAAATATTTTATATGCCTGCTGAACCGTCATAAATACTGTATTCCTTCTACATTTTTTCTAAGTTATCATACACCATTTTTAAAAATTTTACTATTTTTATTATTCCTGTTGACAGTTATATTGTTATAGTGTACTATTGTGCTAGTGCACAGGTACGCGTCATGTGCACATTACCTATTACAGGAGGAGGGATTATGGATTATAAGGCTAATACACCGATTTATCTTCAGGTAATTGATGACATTAAGAGAAGAATTCTTACCGGAGAGATTAAGCTTGGCGACAAACTCCCTTCGACAAGGGAACTTGCCGTACAGTACACGGTCAATCCTAACACTGCTGCAAGAATATACAATGAACTTGAACAGTGTGGTCTGTGCTATACCAAAAGAGGTCTTGGCACATTTGTATCAGAGGATGTGCATCTGATTGATACATTAAAGGCAGAACTTTCCAGTGAAATGATTGAGACTTTCGTTTCCGGAATGACAAGCCTTGGTTTTTCTAAAGATGAGATTATTAATCTCATTAAGAATTATCACGAATAAAATATGGAGGGATTTAATTATGCTGCAATGTAAAAATGTTACTAAAAAGTATATGAAGATGACTGCCGTTAATGGTGTTTCCATCGACTTCATGCCTGGCAGAATATACGCTCTGCTCGGCTCTAACGGAAGCGGTAAAACAACTTTAATGAAGATGATAGCAGGTCTGGTAAAACCCACTTCCGGGGACATCACTCTTTCAGGTGTTCCAATAGGAGTAGAAACTAAGAAACACATAGCTTATATGCCTACTGAAAGTTATTTTTATAACTATATGAGCTGTGCTGATATTGGAAAATATTATGCTGATTTCTTTGAGGATTTCTCACTTGACCAGTACTACAACTATCTTAATGAGATGAAGCTTACGCCTGACATGAAAGCCAGCAAGATGTCATCAGGAATGATGGCTAAACTTAAGCTTGCTGTTAATCTTTCAAGAAATGCATCTGTTATTATGCTTGATGAACCACTTAACGGTGTTGATATTGTTGCAAGAGAGCAGGTTATCAATGCGGTAATCAGCAAGGCTTCACCTGATAAGATTATCATCATGTCGAGCCACCTTGTTGATGAGCTTGAAGCTGTTATTGACTACGCAGTATTTATCAAAGACGGTGTGATTGTTTCACAGGGAGATGCTGAAAATTTACGAACAGCTTCGGGCATGTCAATCGTTGACCAGTACAAACGCATTTATGCATATTAAAAGGGGGAATCTTCAATGTTAAAATTAACAAAATACGAATTGAGAAAGAATCTTCTCGGTATAGGAATCGTGGCAGGTATTATCTGTGTACTTCAGGCTCTGTTTATGTTTTTCTGCCTGACTGAAAATCTTAACTATACAAGCCTTTTCGGAGGACTTTTAATAATAGCTGCCTCTGTAAGTTATTTTATTGTATTTATATTTGGAGTTGTAACATATTATAGAGAACTTTCAAGCAAAAGCAGTTACCTGATATTCATGACACCTAATTCATCTCTTAGCATAATTACATCAAAGCTGCTCTATACACTGATTATTGGAATAGGAATTTCAGCAATATTCATCGGCTTTGGAGTTCTTGATATATTCATGATGGCTGGTGTCTTTGGTGACCTGGCTGACGCACTCAAGAATTTCTCAGAAATGTTAAAGATTATGGGTATTGATGTTGTCAACATAATTATTAATATTGTAGCTGGAATAATATCATTCCTTATAGCTTTCTTCTTCCTTATATCACTTGCATACTTTGCCATAACACTATCTTCAACTGCCTTGCAGAACAATAAGATTAAAGGATTTATCTCAGTTATATTATTCTGTGTCCTTGCATATGCAACAATTAAGATTTCTTCTTTGTTGCCTGAACTTTATAAGAATCCAGACAGCTTATCCCAGGCATTAATGTCAAGCCTTCCAGCTACCATATTCCAGTTATTAATGGTGGTTGCATGCACATTCGGAAGTGCTGTGCTTCTTGATAAGAAGGTAAGTCTGTAATCATATTCTTATTGAATGAAATGTTGACTGTTTACATTTTTTTGGGATGATACATTTCACTGTCTCTGGATAAGTGACAAAACCTACCAAAAGCTTCATGGTATTTAATTGTGTAGGTTTAATTCTTACAAATACATATGAATTTTACTTAAAAGACCTACCAACTTGATGTTCTCATCGAATATAGTAGGTCTTTTTATAATTATTCTATTGTTCAAAGACAGATTTCATCTCCAAAACACCTACTAAATTTCAGATATCATTCTATCTAGTAGGTTTCCAGACCTTACATGCCATACATCTCACATCCAATGGACCTACTAATATCCTAATATCTCTCTATCTAGTAGGTTTCCAGCTCTTACCAACAAAATATATCCTTAATTTTATCTATGCTCTTCATTCTTAATTGCCTCCCAGAGGTTTTTCTCAACTTTGCCTGCCATAACAGATAGTGTCTGCACCTCTTCTTCACTGAATCCATTATATATAACATTATCGATTCTGTTAAATATCCTGATAACTTCATCAGCCTTCTGGCTGCCATAATCAGTAAGTAACACATTCCACGACCTTCTGCTTGCCGGATTATTTTCTCTCTTTAACAGACCATCCTTTTCCATTCTGTCTAATGTTCTTGACATTGTGGTCACATCCATAAGACAAGCATCCGCCAGCTCTTTCTGGTTCATAGTCCCATGTTTCCTTAATTCCTTAAGAATTCTTGGCTGTCCCTGTCCAACCGTAAGACCAAGTTCAATAAAAAATGGCCTTATCAGTCGTCTTCGAAGCATTTCAATATCAAAAAACACATTTTTAATTTCATTATCCATAATTACATTTCCCCTCTTATGCACTGATTTCATGCGGTATACAACACTGTCTAATCAAGCTCAAACTGTCCTGTATACAACTGGTAATATCTTCCCTTCTGCTCAAGCAGTTCATCGTGGCTGCCTCGTTCAATGACTTCACCCTTTTCAAGAACCATTATGGCATTAGAATTCCTTACTGTCGAAAGCCTGTGTGCAATAACAAATACGGTCCTTCCCTCCATTATTGCATCCATTCCCTTCTCTATAAGCCGCTCTGTTCTTGTATCAATTGAGCTTGTCGCCTCATCTAGAATAAGCACCGGCGGCTTGGCAATCGCTGCTCTCGCGATAGCAAGAAGCTGTCTCTGTCCCTGCGAAAGATTGCTGCCATCAGCAGTAAGCATCGTGTCATACCCCCGCGGAAGTCTTGTTATAAATGAATCAGCATTGGCAATCTTAGCTGCCTCCCTGATTTCCTCGTCAGTTGCATCAAGCTTTCCATATCTTATATTATCTGCAATAGTTCCTGTGAACAAATGTGTATCCTGTATTACCATTGCAAGAGAACGCCTTAAATCATCTTTCTTAATATCCTTTACATCAATTCCATCATATGTAATCGTACCTGACTGAATATCATAGAATCTGTTTATAAGATTGACAATCGTAGTCTTTCCCGCTCCTGTCGAACCAACAAATGCTATCTTCTGTCCTGGCTTTGCAAACAAGGAAATCTTGTTAAGCACCCTCTTTTCAGGCACATATCCGAACACAACATCATTAAATCTTACATCACCCTTAAGTTCAATAAGCTCCCCTGCTGGCAGCTTCCATGCAAAAAATCCTGTCTTATCAGAAGTTTCTGTAAGGGTATTATCCGCATTTTTAATGACATTACACAAAGTTACTTTCCCTTCGTCAGGCTCCTCTGCCTCATCCATCATGTCAAATATTCTCTCAGCTCCCGAAAGCGCTGAAAGTATGAAATTAACCTGCTGTGTGAACTGGTTTAATGGCATGGCACTCTGTCTTACATACACAAGATATGCAGATATGCTGCCAAGGTCCATGATTCCTTTTATTACAAATATACCTCCAACGCAGGCAGAAAGCGCATAATTAAAATACGACAGGCTTACAATTACAGGAATCAGCATTCCTGAATATGCAAGTGCATTAGTTGATTCCTTCCTGAAGCTCTCATTCATCTCACAGAATTTTTCAAAATTCTCCTGCTCATGATTAAAAACCTTCTCAACCTTCTGACCTGCCATCATTTCTTGAACAAAACCGTTGATATTGCCAAGCTCCTTCTGCTGTCTGTGATAATATTTCTTGCTGCGTTTACCATTGTATTTGATAAATATGAACATAAGAATAAGAAAAACAACAACAATAATAGTCAGCCTTACACTTAATACCAGCATCATTGTTATAGTTCCAAAAAGCGTAAGAAAGCTCTGTATTACCATGGCAAAACTATTGTTCATTGCTTCCTGAACCGTATCAACATCATTAGTGAAATGACTCATAATCTCACCATGTGTATTATTATCAAAATATTTTAACGGAAGCTTCTGTGTGTGCTTAAAAAGATCCATTCGAATCTCGCTTACTACCTTCTGGGAAGTATGCACCATAAGCCTGTTGTAGCCAAGCGTTGAGAGCGCACCGCACGCATACATGACGCCCATTCCGCACACAGCAATGATAAGCCCCTTCATATTGCCCGGCACGATAAAATTATTAACTACAGGCTTTATTAAAAATGTTCCCATAATTCCTGCACCTGCACTTATAAATACAAGAATTGCTATAAGCAGGAACGCCCATTTATAATGACCCAGATATAAAAGGAGATGCTTAACAGTCTTTTTAGTGTCCTTTGGTCTTTTATATCCAACATACTTAGCCATTAAAGATCAGCTCCTTCCTTCTGTGATTCATATATTTCCTGATATATCTTATTAGTCTTTAACAGACTTTCGTGTGTTCCGATTGCGTCCACACGACCGCCGTCCATAATAATTATCTGGTCTGCATGACACACTGACGATATTCTCTGTGCAATTATAATCTTAGTCATATCAGGCAGCTTCTTTGCAAGTGCATTTCTTATCTTTCCTTCTGTTGCAGTATCAACCGCACTCGTTGAATCATCAAGAATAAGAACCTTCGGCTTCTTTAATATTGCCCTTGCAATACATATTCTCTGCTTCTGTCCTCCTGATACATTGACACCTTCCTGTCCCATCTCTGCATCAAGTCCTCCAGGGAGCCTGTCTATGAATTCATCAACACACGCTATGCTGCATGCCTCTTTAATCTCATCCAGAGTCGCATTTTCATCGCCCCATCTTAAGTTATCAATAAGCGAGCCTGAAAACAACGTATTCTTCTGCAATACAACTGAGATTGCATCTCTTAAATGTCTAACCGGATATTCCTTAATACTAATTCCATCTATCTTAATTTCACCCTTACTTGCATCATAAAGTCTTGGAATAAGCTGGATAATCGTCGTCTTTGATGAACCTGTCTGGCCGATTATTCCGACTGTCTGTCCTGCATTAATGTGAAATGAAACATCTGACAGCACATATTCTTTAGCAGTATCCTTATATTTAAACCAGACGTGATTAAATTCAATCTCACCCTTCTTAACTTCAATGTCCTTTGCATTCTCATCAGTTATATCAATCGGCTCATCAATTATCTTCATAATTCTTTCTGCAGAAGCAAGTGACCTTGTCATAAGAAGGAACACATTTGACATCATCATAAGAGAATTAAGTATCAGAAGAACATAGCTCAAGAAAGAAGTAAGCTGTCCAATCATCATCTGTCCTGAATTAATCAGTCTTCCGCCTATAAGAAGAATACCAAGAATTGTAGAATACATAACGAACTGCATAGCAGGCATGTTAAGTACGGCTATTCCAAATGCTTTCTCTGACTCGTTTTTCAGATTATCATTAACATTCCTAAATTTTTCAATCTCGTAGTCACCACGCACATATGATTTAACAACTCTTACTGCTGTAAGATTCTCCTCTATACACCTGTTTACAAGGTCAACTGCTCCCTGCATTCTTCCATATCGTGGACCAACATTAATGATTATTATAATGAGCAGGACTGCCAGAATTGGCAGTGCTACAAGAAAGACCAGTGCCAGTGTGGAATTAATCCGGAATGCCAGTGTCGTTGCAAATATCAGCATTACCGGGCTTCGTCCAAATGGACGCATTCCTGTTGACACAGCATTCTGGATATTAGTCACATCACTTGTCAGTCGTGTGACTAATGATGAAACACTGAAATGGTCTATATTAGAAAATGAATAAGACTGAAGTTTCCCGTACTCAGCCTTTCTTATATTAGCACCCAGTCCCTGACCTGCAAGTGCAGAAAATCTTGCACTTCCCACACCTAATATAAGTGCAGCAACTGCACATACAGCCATCTGTATACCTTTATTTATTATATATGGCACATCTGAATTGGTCACACCTATATCAATCAGGTCAGCCATCAGCTTAGGCACCATAATCTCAAGCACGACTTCAACACCTATACATATAAGCGCCAGCCATGCGTATTTCTTATATTCTTTCATATAAGAAAAAATTCTTCTCAACATTACTTGCACCTCCAATTGTTGTATATGCAACTATTGTATTTCCAAGGTCAAGCAATGTCAAGAAGACATTTTTATAATTATTTAACATTTTTCTTATATACCATATAAGAAATTACTGATGTAATCACCTCTGTAATCCAGAAAGCATGCCATACGCCAACAGCTCCGACTATCCTTGACATTATGAATGCAACCGGAATTATTACCGCAACATATCTGCATACAGATATAATAAGTGACGGAAATCCTTTCCCAAGTCCTTCAAGTGCACCCGCCGAAGTAACTGATACCGTTGATACAATAAATCCGGCACTTATTATTCTTAACGCTGTCTCGCCGGCATTTATTGTGTCTGGATTACTTGTAAACAGACCGATAAGTGAACCCGGTATTGCGAGACAGAGAATTGTACCTGCTGCCATAATAGCAAATATAAGTACCATTGATGTCTTATATATCTTTCTTACTCTCTCATGCTCTCCTGCTCCATAGTTATAGCCCATAAGCGGTCTCATTCCCTGTACAACTCCGTTGGCCGGCAGATACAGAAATGTCTGCAGCTTGTAATATACTCCAAGCACGAATACATACACAGCCGAGTACGCAGCAAGTATTACATTAAGCACCGATATAAGAATAGATGGAAGTGCAAGGCTTAAGCTTGCCGGCATACCGATAGAATAAAGTCTTTTTGCCATCGAACGTTCTATTCTCATCTCCGATTTTCTGAATTTAACCGGAATAGGCTTAACAATATATATTATGATATATAGCACAGCTGCCGAAGTCTGACCTATTCCTGTCGCAAGTGCAGCGCCCTCAATCCCCATTGCAGGAAATGGGCCTATTCCGAATATCATCATCGGGTCAAGCACAATATTAACTATACAGCCTGTCATAAGACAGACCATAGAAGCATTCATTCTTCCAACTGCCTGAAACACCTTCTCAAACATAAGCTCAATTCCAAGCATTATTGAAAATGCAAATGCAATATTGGAATATTTAAGTCCCAGTGAAACTATCTCTGCGTCCTTTGTAAACATTTTTAGAAATACCGGCATGCCTGCTACGCATATCACAGTAAGCACAACAGCATGTATGCAGCTTAGGAGCATGCCCTGACTGGCTGCTTTATCTGCCTGCTTCTGGTTCTGTGCGCCCATAAAAAATGATATAACCGCATTAATTCCTATTGCAAATCCTATCATAACCGAGCTTATAAGATTCTGTACTGGAAATACCAGTGACAGAGCGGTCATCGCATTTTCACTTATCTTAGCAACAAAGAAGCTGTCAACAATATTGTACAATGAATTAACCATCATAGATATTACCATTGGAAGCGACATTTTTAATAACAATGGGAGTATCTTCTGCTCCTTCATATATGTCTGATTCATATTAATATTCATCCTTTCCGCAAAAAAAGAGCCAGCAAGTGGCTCTTTTTCTTATAATACACAATAATATCTGACTCTTATACACATCTCCGAGCCCACGAGACCGAGGCTGATCTCGTA
>ENA-OZFY01000762-OZFY01000762.1-human-gut-metagenome-genome-assembly--contig:-NODE-762-length-8968-cov-3.944014_pt1 | contig 8968 bp, 1 predicted proteins | sample MGYA00244652_ERZ653650 | MGnify/ENA primary metagenome ERZ653650 (study PRJEB26926, sample SAMN06165117) | human gut metagenome | biome: ENVO:00009003; feature: ENVO:2100002; material: ENVO:00002003... | reverse complement strand
GAGATCAGCCTCGGTCTCGTGGGCTCGGAGATGTGTATAAGAGACAGGGATATGCTGGAGTGTTTTGAGAATCTTCTGCATGAATTGGGAAAGAAGGACTGGAATCAGCGATTTGATGTGCTTCCTGAAAAAAGAAAAAGAGAAATTGAAGATACAGCGCGTACAGGAGTGCCGGAGCGTGTGGAATGCCTGCATTGGGCTGTTATGAACCATGCGGAAGTTTGCCCGGAAGATATTGCGCTTATTGATGCGGGAAGCGGAAGATCGGTTTCCTATGGGGAATTAAAAGCACGGGCGACAGCAGTGGCGGCAGGGATTTCAGAAAAGGATATTAAGGGAGTCCCGGTTGCACTTACCCTGCCGCGCGGGATAGAACAGATCGAGGCGGCACTAGGAATTTTGCTTTCCGGAAATTCATACCTTCCGGTCAGCTTAAGCCAGCCTAAAGATCGGAGAGCGTTAATCCATGAGAAGACGGGAGTCCGCTATGTGGTCACGAATCGGGAATTATCCGAAAAACTGGACTGGCCGGAAGGTACGGAAATCCTTGTGATGGAAGGTATGGAAGAGGGACAGGAAAATGTGAGACTGCCAGAGGTGTCGCCGAAGGACAGCGCCTATATCATCATGACGTCAGGCTCTACAGGTGTTCCGAAGGGTGTAGAGATTGCGCATGAAAGCGCATGGAATACGGTTCAGGATATTAATGAAAAGTACCATGTGACAAGTGCAGATCGGGCGCTGGCTGTATCAGCTATGGATTTTGACCTGTCGGTATATGATGTTTTTGGAATTTTAGGCGCAGGAGGAACATTGGTATTGCTTCCAGAGCAGGAGAGAAGGAATGCGGATTACTGGCTGGAACAAGTGTTGAAATATCAGATTACCGTTTGGAATTCAGTGCCGGTGCTTCTGGATATGCTTTTGATACGGGCGGAATCCATGAAACAGAAACTGCCGATCAGGGCGGTTATGCTTTCTGGAGATTGGATTGGGATGGATCTCCCGCAGAGGGTTGCGGCATGGACAGAGGATTGCCAGTTTGTCGCTATGGGAGGAGCTACAGAGGCAAGTATCTGGTCCAATTATCAGAATGTTACCCTGCCGATGCCGAAAAACTGGAAATCTATTCCTTATGGAAAGCCACTCAGATATCAGGCATATCGTGTTGTGGATGAGTATGGAAGGGATTGCCCTTACTGGGCAGAAGGCGAACTCTGGATTGGCGGTTTTGGTGTAGCAAAAGGATATAGGGGAGATTCTGCGCTTACGGGGCAGAAATTTATCACAGATCAGTATGGAAGATGGTATCGGACCGGCGATCTCGGAAGAATCTGGGATGATGAGACAATTGAATTTTTGGGAAGAAAAGACCATCAGGTAAAGATTCGCGGACACAGGATTGAATTGGGAGAAATTGAACATGTGATTCAGGAGTTTCCGGGTGTGGCTCATGCAGTTGTTGATACAGTTAGTGATGGTCATGGCAATAAAACGCTGGCTGCTTATATCGGAGCGCCGATACAGGAAGATTCTAAAGTTACAACGTATTTGTACGGCACAGATATCTTTGGCGGGGGCTGGAAAGAACTGAAGGATGATGTCAGCAATTGGCAGATGCAGCAGGAACGGAAGACAGCATACAAAAATTTCCTTGCCTATGCAGACCAGAGATGTGTACAGCTTATGCTGGAGACACTCATAGAGTTAGGCATTTTTGTATCAGAGAAGGAAGTTCTTTCGCAGAAGGAAATTTTTGAAAAAGGGAGCATTACGGAAACACAGAAGAATACTGTGGCAAGATGGTTGGAAATTTTAAAGAAGGAAGGAATCCTGAGAGAAGAGGACGGCAGACTATCGCGTACCGGGAAGGAAGTGGCTGTACCGGAAAAAGCTGGAGATACGGAAACGTATTTTAATAAACTGAAGCCGTATCTGAAGCATATGGTTACTGGGAATGAAGTTCCGCTGGACGTATTTTACCAGAAAGAGCCGGCTTTGGCTCCGAATATGCTGCTTCGGAGGATTCCGGGCTGCGAGGAAACAGTGGAAAGACTGGTGCAGGGATTAAGGCTTCTGGCAGAAGAACGCAGAAAAGAGCCACTCCAGATTATAGAAATTGGTACAAGGGACACTGCAATTACAAGACAGTTTTTGAATGCACTGGAAGATGTAAGCGTGGCTTATACTTATGCGGATTCTTCAAAATATTTTCTGCAGGAAGCAGAGAAAGAACTTGCGGGATATGAGAGAGTCGAGTTTGAGATGCTGAATCTGGAAGAAGGCATGGATAAGCAGCAGATGTCCTTGCATAGTTATGACATTGTGATATCGGTAAATGCTTTACATAGAAATATTGATGTTGCGGATGCGGTAAAGAAAGTAGCGGAATTACTGAAGCCAAACGGAATATTGCTGATGACTGACCTTGTGGTCAGGACATACCTTCAGGAACTTACAGCGGCTTTTTTGGAAAATGGTTTTGCGGATATTCGGGACAAGAGAAAAGAAGCAGGGCTGGTTACCCCGGATTGCCTGCTGTGGAGAGAATGTTTATCAGAGGCAGGATTGGGCGAAGACTGTGCTGTGACAGAGAGATATGGAAGATGTATATGCTGCAGCAGACAGCAGGCGTCTGTCCTGTCCTATCATAATGGAGCACTAAGGGAATATCTGTCAGAAAAACTGCCGGAGTATATGGTTCCACAGAATTATCATTTCATGGAGCAGCTCCCAACATTGTCCAATGGGAAGATTAACAGGAAGCAATTGCGGGAAGATTTTAAAGAAGAAACTGCGGTTATCCGATTTTCAAAGGCAACGACAGAAACAGAAGAAAAGCTTTTAGATATCTGGAAACAATTATTTGGATATGAAAATATCGGAATTGAAGATAATTATTTTAGCCTTGGGGGAGACTCGCTGATTGCCACAAGGTTGATCTCGGAAGTACAGAAAACCTTCGGCTGCAAAATAACGATCAGCACGATTTTTGAAAATCTGACCGTAAAATCTCTGGCAAAAGCTATTGAACAGTCCGAACAGAAAGAAGAAGATACACTGCAGATCAAACCGAATCTGGAGGAAGCATATCATCCGTTCCCATTAACCGATGTGCAGTATGCTTACTGGCTTGGCAGAAGCGGATTGTATGAATTGGGGAATGTTGCAACGCACTGTTATTTTGAACTGGATGCAGACGGCCTTGATACTGAGTGCGCAGAGACGGCATGGAATCTGTTGATACAGAGGCATGGGATGATGCGTGTTATTATCCAGCCGGATGGTATGCAGCGCATACTGGAGAATACTCCCCAGTATCATATTGACGTGACGGATATCCGACAATTGGAAGTGACAGAAAAAGAAAAGGCATTGGATGAAAAACGGGCAGAGATGTCTCATCAGGTAATTCAGACAGATGAATGGCCTCTGTTTGATGTGCGAATCACTAAAATAGAGGACCAGAAGCATAGAATCCATATCAGTTTTGACAATATTATCTTTGATGGCTGGAGTATGTTCCATCTCTTAAATGAGTGGGCAGAAGTATATCGAAATGGAAAAGCGGAAATGCCGATTACTTTGTCTTTCCGGGATTACGTGCTGGGACTGGAGCAGATAAAGTCTACCTCTGCTTATGAGAAAGATAAAAAATATTGGGAAGACCGGGTGGAGACTTTTGCGGACGCACCGGATCTGCCGCTTGCAAAGAACGAAAGCCAGATTACAGAGCAGCGTTTCTGTCGCCGGAGCGCAAAACTGTCACAGAAAGAATGGCAGTCTGTAAAAGACGCGGCGGGAAGACTGGAGGTAACGCCTTCTGTTCTTTTGATGAGTGCTTATGCGGAGACTCTCCGCTTGTGGAGCAGTAATAAGGATTTTACACTTAATCTGACGCAGTTTGACCGGAAACAATTGCATCCGGAAGTGAACAATCTGGTTGGAGATTTTACAACACTGACATTGCTGGAGATAAAGAATGCAGGGAATAATTTTGCGGAAAGGACAAAGGCAATTCAGAAGCAGCTTACAGAAGATCTGGAGCATACAGCTTATGGCGCGGTTGAACTGGAGCGCGAATTAAAGAAAAAGACTGGAAATATGCGGGGCGCTATTATGCCGGTAGTGTTTACCAGTGGCCTTGGCGTGGAGCAGTGGAATGAAGGAAAGTGGCTTGGAAAACTGAACTATAACATTTCACAGACGCCGCAGGTGTGGCTGGATCATCAGGTGGTTGAAATGGATGGCTGTTTATGCCTGTTTTGGGATTCCGTGGACGAATTATTTTATCCAGGAATGCTGGATGAGATGTTCCGGGCATATACCGGCCTGCTTCATACGCTAGCAGTTCATCCGGAGATCATGCAGGAAAAAACGGCAAGTCTGGTAACAGCGGAAATTTCAGAAAAACGGCGTCAGGCGAATGAAACGGCGGCTGAATTTGAAGAGAAAACGTTGGATGGATTATTCTTGGAGGCGGCAGACAAATTTCCGGATAAGGAGGCGCTGGTAACGTGCAGCAGGCGGATGACTTATCGGGAGATAAAAGAAGAGGCGTTTTACATTTCCGGGCAGTTGAAGAGCATGGGAATAAAAAAAGAAGAGACGGTAGCTGTATTTATGGAAAAAGGGTGGGAGCAGGTAGTTGCTGTTTATGGAATCCTGTTTGCCGGAGCCGCATATCTTCCGATAGATATCCATAATCCGAGAGAACGAGTTGAAAAGATTCTCCGTGACAGTGGAACAAGAATCATTCTTGTGCAGAATCAGGCGTATGATCAGGATACCGAATGGCTGCACGAGTGGGATTGTATTTCTGTGTCTGGATTAAAAACCGATTCTGAATACAAAGCACAGGAGAATAAGGCGGGAGACCTTGCGTATGTAATCTATACGTCGGGAACAACCGGGATGCCGAAAGGAGTAATGATTACTCACCATAATGCAGTGAATACAATACTGGATATCAATGCACGCTATCAGATTACAGAACAGGATACGGCGTTTGGAATCTCCAATCTTCATTTTGACCTGTCTGTTTATGATGTTTTTGGCGTTTTAGGCGCAGGTGGGAAATTGGTTCTTCCGGATCCGGAATATGGAAAAGATCCAGCGCATTGGATTCACTGGTTGAATCATGAGAATATTACCGTATGGAACAGCGTGCCAGCTTTTGTAGAAATGCTGGCAGAATATGAGGAATATCAAAGGCAGGTAACTTCACAATCGTTGCGGTTGATAATGATGAGTGGTGACTGGGTGCCGGTTTCGCTTCCTGAGAGGATCCGTAATCTGTTCAGGAATGCTGAAATCATTGCTCTTTGTATTTACTTATTTTTGGAATGGATAAGGATGGAAATATGCAATTTAATGAAGAACTTGATCCAGAACGGAAGGGAAGATTCAGTATAATCGATAATTGGATACCTTTGGCAGATGAAATAGTTGCAGATCCTACTACGTTAATTCGATTTGCTGAGAATGCTCCTGGAGAAACATCAAGAAAAAGGACTGATGATAAGCTGGGATGCAAGGAAAGGTGCGATAAAAGAATCTATTGTAACGGAGATGTTTGAGGTTTTTATTGAAACAATAAGAATACTTGGAACAAAACATTCGGAAGAGTGGAAGAATCCGTTAGAAATTGTTGTGCCAAGTGCGAGTCAGAAAAAAGTAATTTGCGAACAAAATAAAAATGTTACGAAACAATCTCTTATTCAACAGAGATTTGTTGAGTATGCGCAAAAGAATTCTAAAAGAACGGCTGTAATAGATGCTCTTGAAAAAGTGACATATGGAGAATTGTTGGAAAGAGCAGAATATATAGCAGGTTATTTAAGAAAAGAATTTGTGGAAAATAGCACTGGATTGGTTGCGATAAGAATGAAAAAATCTGCAAATCAAATTGCAGCAGTAATGGGCGTTTTGATTGCTGGATTTTCTTATTTACCTATTGATATAAAACAGCCATTGGCACGACAAGAAAAAATTTTGTCAAAAGCAAATATTATTTTGGAATTGGATGAGAAGAAAGTAAATATGATACTTCAGAATTTGGAATACCGATTAGAGAAGCATCCAGAATCCCAAAATACTATTGCATACGTAATATTTACTTCTGGCTCTACGGGAGAGCCTAAAGGTGTTGTAATGTCACATACCGCAGCACAAAATACTCTTATATCCATTGAAAATATGTATAATATTTCGGAAGATGATACAGTTCTTGGCATTGCGGAACTGTCATTTGATCTTTCTGTATTTGATATATTTAGTGTGTTGGGAGTTGGTGGAACATTGGTACTACCGAATCCGGAAAAAGGGCCAGATGCATCTCATTGGGGCAGATTACTTAATGAATACAAAGTGACCTTGTGGAATAGTGTTCCAGCGCAGGCGGAAATGTTAGATGCTTTTGCATCTAAATCAGAGAGTTATCCGACCGTTAGATTAGTGTTGCTATCCGGAGATTGGATAAATACTAGTCTGCCGGGAAGATTAAGAAGGATTATGACCAATGCTCAAATTGTTAGTTTGGGAGGTGCTACGGAAGGTGGAATTTGGTCTGTATTTCATGAAATTGATGAAATAGAAGAAAGACCTACTATATTATATGGAAAAGCTTTGCATGGACAGTGGACGGGAATTGTAGACGAGGAATTGAGAATTTGTCCGCAATATGTTTCGGGGCAAATTGCCATAGGAGGATATTCTCTGGCAGAAGGCTATTTGGGAGATTCAGCATTAACAGAAGAAAAATTTGTTCATGTAGAAGGAGGGAAGAAAAGAATTTATCTCACCGGAGATAATGGAAGATATGTAGAAAATGACGATATTGAATTTTTAGGCAGGTTAGATAATCAGGTAAAAATTAATGGGCATAGAATAGAAATTGCGGAAATAGAAGCAGCGCTTATGAAAATACCGCAAGTAGAAAATTGCTGTGTGGTGTATCATAGAAATGAAGGAACTGGTAATTTAGTGGCTTTTATTAAAGAGCGAGATAAATTAAAAACAATACTAGACATGGTAGAATGTGATGAAGAAAAAATGGGTATAAATGCGATTGATCAATTCAATGAATGTTTAGAAAAAGCAGTTTGCAGTAGCGTTTATAAACAAATGTCAAGTATTTTTAATGGAAAAGCGGCATTGAGCAAGGAAGAAATAATAAGTAATATTGATGTGCAACCGCAATATGAAGTACTATTAAATCGGTGGTTAGAATTATTAATTGTACATGGATACTTACAGGACAGAAATGGCAAATATGAATTAAACAAAACGGAAGATAATGCAGCAAAATATTGGGAAGAACTTCGTACCATCCCATATACGAATATCGCCCCAGATGTAGTAAGTGAATATATTCAAAATCATGCTGAAAACATATGTGAGCTTCTTGGTGGGCGTATAAATCCTCTTATATTCCTTTTTCCAGAAGGAAAAACAACAACGGCGGAAGCTTTATATGGAGAAACAGCGATTGCTAGATATCTGAATGGAATTATAGCGGATGTAGTTAAGCGATATGCAGTTGAATTTAAACAGATTAGTATTTTGGAAGTAGGCGGAGGCATTGGCGCGACTACTAAACAAATTTTGGGGAAAATGGAAGGACTAGCTTATGAATATCTATTTACAGATGTTTCTAATTTTTTCTTAAATAATATTAGACAGCAATATCCTCAAGTTAAAACTGAGTTATTAAATTTAGATGACTGGGATCCTTCGAAATTTGGGGAGTTTCATGTGATAATAGCGGCAGGAGTGCTAAATAATACGAAAAATATCCTTGAAACAGTAAATAAGTTAAAACATATGTTACGAGATGAAGGAATTTTATTAGTAACAGAACCATTGGAAGAACATATAGAGATAACGGTTTCGCAGGCATTTATGATGCCTAAACATTCAGATGTGCGTTGTATGACAGGTCATTGTTTTTTGACAGAGGAAGAGTGGATTCAGTCTTTCGACGAAGTGGGATTAGAAACTGTGCGGATATTTCCTGATGAACAAAACAAATATGCCCAGTTTAAACAAAAATTGTTTATTGTTAGAAAAAAGCAGATTGTTTATAGGGAGTTTTTAAAGTCAATATTGCCAACAGTAATGATTCCAACAGAATTTGTGAATGTTGATAACATTCCACTTTCTTTAAATGGAAAAGTAGATCGAAAAGCGTTAGTAAGAAACTTTAAAAGGAAACTTTCATCAAAAGATTCTATTATTATTGACCAACAAAATTCGAAAAAACAAATCTATACAGAAGTTGAAAAAAAGATGATAGAGATTATGAGAATTGTTTCGGGTAATTCCAATATCTCATATGAAGATAATTTGTTGGAAAATGGTTTTGATTCTCTACTATTATCTCAAGCATCAGGGAAAATTGTAAACGAAATTCCAGAAGCCAGCGGACTGAGATTTGATGAAATATTACGGGTAGCATTGGTCACACCTATGATTAAAATGATTTCCGAGTATATAGAAAGAAAGAATTCAGAAAGTAAACAAAAAGAAAAAGTGGAAAGTAATGATGTTCCAGTGCCGACATCTGCAACACATAATGTTATGTATATACTAGGAAGTGATAAAGGTAAATGGAAAGAGGCTCTTGAAAAAACGATGTTAGACTCTGATATATTGGTCAAAGAAACAGAGAAAGAGAAACTAAAAACAGAAGTGAAGTCGGATGCAATAGCGAATAAATACTTACTTATTTGCAAAGATAATATTTCTGAAATTCTAGCAGAAGTTAGTGAATTATTGGCACAGGAAATTATTATTCAAAAGGTGTTTTTATTAAATCCAGAAGATGCTAAGAATAATGATTTGTATTTGGGTGATGTAATTGTTATAAATGGTGCTCCATCAGTTATAGATTCTTGGAAGGAAGCTGTACTAGGAGATATGAAAGCGTATGTCTGTCTCTTATACACATCTCCGAGCCCACGAGACC
>ENA-OZFY01000753-OZFY01000753.1-human-gut-metagenome-genome-assembly--contig:-NODE-753-length-9065-cov-4.961043_pt1 | contig 9065 bp, 7 predicted proteins | sample MGYA00244652_ERZ653650 | MGnify/ENA primary metagenome ERZ653650 (study PRJEB26926, sample SAMN06165117) | human gut metagenome | biome: ENVO:00009003; feature: ENVO:2100002; material: ENVO:00002003... | reverse complement strand
AAGGTGGCGCATTCAGAACCATATTTTCATGCGGTGTTATGGATGCAATGTTAGAAAATAAAATTATGCCTGATTACATGATTGGTGTATCAGCCGGCGCTGCATACGGCGTATCCATGGCATCAGGACAGATTGGAAGAAACTTAAAGATTCTTATTGATTATAGAAATGATAAACGTTATGTGGGACTTAGCAACATGGTACACAGGGATAACCGTTCTCTTTATGGGCTTAATTTCACATTTGACACCATTCCAAACGAACTTGTGCCTTATGATTATGATGCATTTCTCAGATATAAAGGTACTTTCAAATGTGTTGTAACTAATGTACTCACTGGAAAACCTGAATATAAAACTTTCACAGGATATGACCGCACCAACCAGCTTTTACGGGCAACATGTGCTCTCCCACTGGCTTTTCCTCTTATATATCTTGATGGAACACCTTACCTTGATGGTGGTTTAAGTGATTCCATACCTTTTGAAAAAGCATTTGAAGATGGCTGTGACAGAGTTATTGTTGTTCTTACCCGTGAAGCAGGCTATCAGAAGCAGACAAACAGTTCAGTGCGGACCCTTGCAAGAGCTTTCCTTAAATATCCTGAAATTCAGCGTGATATTCTTCTTCGTGCTGAACGTTACAACCGGTGCTTAAAGCGTCTTGAACGCTACGAAAAAGAAGGCCGCTGCCTCGTTATCCGCCCTACTAAGAGCAAAGGCTTTGGAAAGATTGAAAAAGACTTTAATAAGATTCTTTCAATGTATAACGATGGATATAACCAGACTTATTCGTTAATCAATGAAATACAGAGGTTTTATCATTAATATATGTAGAAGTACCTGTATTTTAGTCTGATAACCTCAGATATTACTCACCTTGTGTAAGTAAATGTTGCCATTTGCAGAGTTTTTTATATTGCAGAAAAGCAAACGCGCTTCGCTTGAACGAGCTTTTCTGCAATACCCTTTTGCAAATGGCAGCATAACTTACACTGGGTTCGTAATAATTCAGTTATCAGACTAAAATACAGGTACTTCTTTATATATAAATAATAAATTCTTAAAAATTTCCGAACACAAAATCTTTTACTATTCCGATTGCTTCTCTTACCATATAGTTTATGAAAAGTACATGGTCGCTTTCTGCTGGCATTCCACAGGTATTGTTTAATCCTGCATGTCTGGCAAGAAGGCGGCTTCTTGCTATATGGAAGTTGTTGGTTACTATGCCAACCAATGAATCTGTATTCTCTATGTATTGTACTGAATACTTCATGTTCTCTGATGTATCTGTTGACTTATCTTCCTGTATTATGCGCGAGCCATCTATTCCTTTAGACACCATATAATTATACATTGCAAATGCTTCTGTTGTATTTTCACCTTTTCCCCTGCCGCCTGATACTATTATTGTTGTATCAGGGTTATCTATTGCATAGGAAACAGCAACATCTAACCGGTTCTTAAGTGACCTTGTTATGTGGTCACCTCTTATCTGGCAGCCAAGTACTATTATATAATCACAGTTATCCTTTGGCTTTGCCATCATTCCTTTAATTATCAGTGCTTCTATAAAAATAAAAAGAGACGCACCAGTTGCCATTATCACTATAAAGCAAATTCTTAAGACCTTTGCCACATGAATTATTCCTTTGATTTCTAATACTCTCACTACAAATACTAATCCAAAAAAGACAGCACCCAGCAGCCATATAAATATAAATGATGAACCCACCCCTGCGTATGTTGCACACACTATATAATATCCCAGGCATATAAGTGCCAGCACAAGCCATATTGTATACATAAAACTACTATTCTCCGTTACTTTTTCCATACTTTATTCCACGCTCATACATCAATTATCCTGCATAATCCACATTTTTACCCGCAAATTCAGGATAATCTGCTGATTTCTGGTTCTGTCCGTAAGATGTGGCAGGATATTTAATTGCTGTATTGGTGACACCACCTGACACATACGACCTTCCGCACTCTGGACAGACAGCCGTTTTAAGTGTAACTGTCGCATTCAGTACTTCGCCATCTTTACTGGCAGCCTTCCTGTTCGCATTAGAAACATGCTCCTGTTCATGTGCCATAACCTTTGTGGCCGCTGCTGACGGGTCAATATGTGCTGCACTCTTAAATGAAACATTAACTTCATCTGAACCATCCTTATATTCCCTGTTCGCACATGTTTCACATTCCACCTGTCCGGAACGCTTCATTGCTTTAAGTCTTGCAGAGCTTATATCCTGTGTATCAACACCTGCTACATTAACAGACAGATTTCTATTCATATCATTAACGCCGTTAATCATCATCTTAATGTGCACCCCCTTCATGTAAAATGTTTAAACAATATATCTGTATTTAATATAACATAGTTTGATAATTATGCTAGTTTTTTTTGATGTAAAAGTTTAATATATACATACAAACAATCAATAATATAGAAACGAGGTATTATATATGTTTACATTTAACAAAGATGTTACAGCTACTAACTGCGAACCTGGTGTTACAAGAAAAATATTATGCTACTCTGATGACCTTATGATGTGCGAGATTCATTTTGAAAAAGGTTCTAAGGGCAATTTCCATAGCCACAAGCATCTGCAGATTACTTATGTTGCTAAGGGAAGCTTTGAATTCACTATCGGTGATGAAACTAAAATCGTTAATCAGGGCGACAGCGTATACATGCCTTCTGGCGTAACCCATGGTGTTACATGTCTTGAAGAAGGAATCCTCTGTGATGTATTCAATCCTATGAGAGAGGATTTTCTTAAGTAAAAGGAGACTATAATCAATGAAGGTACCATTTAATATTAATCTTTCAGGTAAAACTGCTATTGTAACCGGAGGAAGCGGAACTCTCTGCTCAGCCATGGCATATGGACTTGCCGTATGCGGTGCTAAGGTTGCAATAATCGGACGTAACAAAGAAAAGCTTGCTTCTGTTTCTGAGAAGCTTACTAAAGATGCTCTGGATGAATATAACAAAAATGTTATTGTTAAAGGCTACAGCTGCAATGTAATTAATAAAGATGAGCTTTCAGCTGCTTATGAAACTATTAAGAATGAACTCGGCAGCTGTGATATTCTCATTAATGGTGCTGGTGGTAACCAGCCTGGTGCAATTACATCTATTGAGATGTTAAAGAAAGATAAAGAAGATTCTGACTATTCTTTCTGGAATCTTGATGAAGACAGAATACGCGATGTTATGGATCTCAATTACATGGGAACTCTTCTTCCTATTCAGGTATTTACTAAGGATATGGTTGAAAAAAGAAGTGGCAGTATTATCAATATTGCTTCTGTAACTTCTATTCTTCCTCTTACTAAGGTTATGGCTTATGGCAATGCCAAGAGTGCTATTCTTAATCTTACACAGTGGCTTGCTGTACATTTTGGCGAAAGCGGCATCCGATGCAATGCAATTGCTCCGGGATTCTACGCTGCCGAACAGAATCATGACCTCTTATTCAATGCAGACGGAACATACACAGACCGTGCCAGAAAGATTATTGCCGGAACACCTATGGGACGCTTTGGCAATCCTGAAGAGCTTATTGGTGCTGCACTCTTTCTTGCAAGTGATGAAACAGCCAGCTTTGTCAATGGTATAGTGTTACCTGTTGACGGCGGATATAGTGCTTATAGCGGAGTGTAGGATTCTTTGGTTGGAAACTGTATATAATTCAAGGCGATGTCAGTTTTGACATCGCCCTTTTTGTTGGCCAGCCACACAAATGCCTACACTACAACTCAGCCCTGATAATCTCAGCTGCCTTAACCATATTCTTAAGGCTTGCTTCTGTCTCTGGCACACCTCTTGTCTTAAGTCCACAGTCTGGATTTACCCACAGCTTGTCTTTGTCTATCTTTGTTAGCATTATCTTTATTGCACGGGTAATCTCTTCTACCGACGGTATTCTTGGTGAATGAATGTCATATACACCAGGTCCTACCTCTGTTTCAAAGTTGTTTTCTCTTAATGAGTCAAGAATCTGAAGGTCTGAGCGTGATGCTTCAAATGTGATAACATCAGCATCCATATCGTCTATTGCTGGGATTATATCTGTAAATTCACTGTAACACATATGAGTATGTATCTGTGTTTCAGGTTTTACGCCGCTTGCTGTAAGTCTGAATGCTGGTATTGCAAACTCAAGATATTCTGTATTCCAGTCAGATTTTCTTAATGGAAGCTTTTCTCTTAAAGCTGCCTCATCAATCTGAATAATCTTAATTCCATTTGCTTCAAGGTCAAGCACCTCATCTCTTATTGCAAGTGCAATCTGCGAAATTGATTCCTTGATTGTAATATCTTCTCTTGGGAATGACCAGTTAAGAATTGTTACCGGACCTGTAAGCATTCCTTTCATTATCTTATCTGTAAGTGACTGTGCATACACAGACCACTCAACTGTTATCGGCTTCTTGCGGTAAACATCTCCCCATATAACAGGTGGTTTAACACATCTTGTTCCATATGACTGAACCCATGCTTTCTCTGTGAACAGAAAACCTCCCAACGCTTCACCGAAATATTCAACCATGTCATTTCTTTCGTATTCTCCATGAACAAGTACATCAAGTCCGATTTTTTCCTGCCATCTGACACATTCTTCAATTTTCTTCTTATTAAATTCAACATACTGTTCTTCGCTGATTTCACCCTTACGGAATGCTGAACGGTTGGCCTTAACATCTTTTGTCTGTGGAAATGAACCGATTGTAGTTGTAGGCAGCTTCGGTAATGCAAATTCTTTCTTCTGAAGCTGCTGTCTCTCACTTCTTGCAGGAAGTCTTCTGTAATCTGCCTCTGTAACTTCCTCAAGTCTTTTCTTGACAGCTTCATTATCACATTTTCTTGTACCTGCAAATAGCTGTCTGTTTGTCTTGAATCTTTCATCTTCTTCAATATTTCCACACTCAGCAAGCCTGCTTAATTCCTTTAATTCCACAAGCTTTTCTTCTGCAAATGCGAAGTAATTCAGATATTCATCCGAAAGTTTATTCTCATGCTTTAATGTATATGGAACATGCTGCAACGAGCATGATGTTGACAAAACTGTCTGTATTCCCTTATCTTCAAGCTTTTTAAGCACATTCAAAGTCTTCTCATAATGATTCTTCCAGATATTCTTTCCATTTACAAGTCCAGCGAATAATACCGTGTCCTTTGGAAATCCATATTTTTCAATGAGTTCTGCTGTCTTCTTTCCCTCAATAAAATCAAGTCCGATTCCGTCAAACGACAGCTTAACAATATCTTCATACACATCCCTCACGTCTCCGAAATATGTCTGAAGCAATACTTTGCATGATTTCTTCTTACCTAAAATATCACTATACATTTTGACAAACAGTTCTCTGTCTTCTTCTGTCATGTCCTGTACAAGTGCAGGCTCATCAAACTGAAGCCACTGGATTCCTACAGCTTCACATTTGCTATAAACATCTTTATATGCTTCAATAAATGCATTGATAAAATCATCTGCCCTCTTCTTGCCTGTAAATCTGCACAGCTTAAATAATGTATACACACCTGTGATTACCGGTTTTGTCTCGATTCCAAGTTCTTTTGCCTCTGCATATTCTGCCCACAGCTTATTACCTGTAAGTCTTATCTGCGTGCTGTCCTCAGCCTCTGGAACAATATAATGGTAATTAGTATTAAACCATTTCTTCATTGCAAGGGCTTTAACGTCACCGTTCTCTCCCTGATAGCCCCTTGCCATTGCAAGATATTTATCAAGCTCTGAAACCTCAAGTTCCTTGTATCTTTCAGGAATTATATTCAGTAAAAATGCTGTATCAAGCACTATATCATAATATGAAAAATCATTGCTTGTGATATAATCAATTCCTGCCTCTTTCTGTATAAGCCAGTGTGTCTTTCGTAACTCCTTTGCTGTCTGTGTCAGTTCATCTGCACTTATTTCTTTTCTGAAATATTTTTCTAATGCAAACTTTAACTCTCTTAATGTTCCTATCCTTGGATAACCTGCTACTGCTGTCTTCATACCTGCTCTCCTCATCTATTATTTGATGTTGTCATTATAAATTCCAAAAAAGCATTTGTATAATACATAAAAAAACGAGTTAGTCATAGTTTAAAACTATGGCTAACTCATTTTACATATATGCAATGACTACTTAAGATACTTCCTTATAGCCTCAAGATATGTACTTCCAAGCCTGCTAAGCATCCCTTTTCTGTGAGTTATGTAACCAATATGCATATCTGATTCATCAGCAAGCGGCACTGCTATAATGTCTTTTCCGTTGAGCTTCTTGTCAATAATACCACTACTTACTGTGTAACCATTAAGACCAATCAGCAGATTAAAAAGTGTTGCCCTGTCACGGACTCTTATGTTCTTCTTTCTTGCTGTTTCTGAGAATATCTCCTCTGAGAAATAGAATGAATTATGTTCGCCCTGCTCAAATGACAGATAAGGATATTCTTCTAACTGCTCATTATGAATGACACTGCACTCTGCAAGTGGATGTTTTCTGCTTATGAATACATGTGGTCTTGCTGTGAAAAGCTCATGAAATTCAAGTTCATATGACTTTAAAATCTTTCTAATAACAGCCTCATTAAAATCATTAATGAACAGTATTCCAATCTCACTTCTTAACCTTGCAACATCCTCGATAATCTCATAAGTCTGCGTTTCTCTTAAGCTGAAATCATACTCATCCTGCCCGAACTGCTTTATAAGGTCAACAAATGCGTTGACTGCAAATGAATAATGCTGTGTTGATACGCAGTACTGCTTCCTGCCACCATTACCACCCTTATATCTGTCCTCAAGTATGGCTGCCTGCTCAAGTATCTGCCTTGCGTAAGAAAGAAAATCTTCTCCTTCCTTCGACACGCTTATTCCCTTATTAGTTCTGTTGAATATTGTAATATTCATCTCTTTTTCAAGTTCATGAATTGCATTGGTAAGGCTTGGCTGTGAAATATATAATTTTCCTGCCGCCTCAGTAATCGTGCCTGTCTCTGCAACCATAACGATGTATCTTAACTGCTGTAATGTCATACTCTTACCTGCCTGTATAATATTTAAAATATTGTAACACATTTTTGTTGTTTTTTAAAAAATATTATGATACAATCAGCCCGTAAAATATCTGATTATGAACGGAGGTGGATTTTCATGGATAGTTGCGATCGTATAGGACGAAGTAAGAACTGCGGTGTATACTATAAGTGTAAGCTCGGAATGTGGCTGTCTGTGAGAATCTCATAACCACATTCTAATAAATTGTGCCTTTTATACATCGCATCAGAGGATCCTTACTATCACAATCATCTGTAGCGATGTATTTTTATGCCCAATTCAGGCAAGAAGGAGGTCACAATGAACAAAGTATTATTTCCAAAGAAAGATTATGTAAAAGAACTTGGCAGGATTTTTAAGTCATCTAAGAATTCACAAAAATTAGTTAAGACACTTTCTAAATATCATGAAAAAGATATTGCTGAAGCAATCACTCTTCTTACACCTGCTGAAAGACAGCATATATATAATGTTCTTGATGAACATATGATTGCTGAGATTTTTTCTTATCTTGATGATGCGAAAGATTATCTTGAAGAATTATCTTTAGAGAAAGCTGCAAGAGTTGTCTCTTACATGGATTCTGATGATGCGGTTGATGTGCTTGACGATTTGTCAGAAACTAAGAAGAATGAAATTGTAGAGCACTTAGACGCCGATGCAAAGGAAGATGTTCAGAAGCTTCTTTCTTATGAGGACGATGAGATTGGTAGCTGCATGACTAATAATTTCATATGCATACCAGATAACCTTACTATAAGAGAAGCCATGAGTGCCCTTGTCAAGCAGGCTGGCGAACATGACAACATATCAACTATATATGTAGTTAATAGTGCTGACAAATTTGCCGGTGCAATTGACTTAAAGGATTTAATTATAGCAAGACAGAATGATAACCTTGCCGACATAATAAGCAGTTCATACCCTTATGTATATGAGCATGAAAATATCAATGAATGTATTGATAAGATTGCAGATTACGAAGAGGATTCCATTCCTGTACTTACTGAAGATGGAAAGATATGCGGTATCCTTACTGCAACAGATATCGTTGAACTCGTTGACGATGCAATGGGTGATGACTATGCAAAACTTGCCGGTCTTACTTCAGAAGATGATTTAAGCGAACCAACGCTTGTAAGTATCAAGAAACGTCTGCCTTGGCTTATTATACTGCTGTTTCTTGGAATGGCAGTTTCATCAGTTGTAGGAATATTTGAATCAGTAGTTGCTGTTCTTCCGATTGTAATATGTTTCCAGTCTCTCGTTCTTGACATGGCTGGTAATGTCGGAACACAGTCACTTGCTGTAACTATCCGTGTGCTTATGGATGAGACTTTAAGTGCCAAGAAAAAGTTATCCCTTCTTTTCAAAGAGATGAAGATTGGTTTCATTAATGGTGCAAGTCTTGGAATCATGGCACTTGTATTCTTAGGTTTCTATATTCATATATTCAAGAAATATGCGTGGATGTCAGCATTTTTAATATCTGGCTGCGTCGGATTATCTCTTATTGTTGCTATGGTTGTATCAAGCCTTGTGGGAACAATTATTCCTATGTTCTTCCACAAGATTCACATTGACCCGGCTGTTGCGTCAGGTCCGCTTATCACAACCGTGAACGACCTCGTTGCCGTTGTAACTTATTACGGACTTGCAATGATATTTCTTGTTGAGATATTTCATGTGTGAGAATGGAAACGAGTGTTTTCTGACTATTCAATTATCAGAAAACACTCGTGCTTTATTTTGTCTAATTGATAATGTACATAATAACACTTACTACAAACCTTTTATCACTATGTTCAATCTTGATATTTCCTCCATATTTTTCTGCAATCCTGTTTATATTCTCCAAACCATAACCATGCTCTTTCCCCTTCAGACTGACAATATTACCATTTTCTTCTTCTACTTTCCCATCAAATGTGTTGGATACATATATATATAACATATTTCCATTATATTTTAC
>ENA-OZFY01000745-OZFY01000745.1-human-gut-metagenome-genome-assembly--contig:-NODE-745-length-9128-cov-5.756310_pt1 | contig 9128 bp, 10 predicted proteins | sample MGYA00244652_ERZ653650 | MGnify/ENA primary metagenome ERZ653650 (study PRJEB26926, sample SAMN06165117) | human gut metagenome | biome: ENVO:00009003; feature: ENVO:2100002; material: ENVO:00002003... | reverse complement strand
AGTTCGTCGGCAGCGTCAGATGTGTATAAGAGACAGTTCGGAATGGACAATTTACATACCTCCCATCTGCATTTCCTGGCAGGGCGCATCCTGCCCCAGTTTCTCATGGATTCTTTCCACAGCAGTGGCAATGACTGGATCCTCTCGAAAACTGGCCAGCTTCTTGTAGTCCTCGAAGAACCGCTGCTCACCCTCGCAGGTGCATACAAGATCCACTGTAGCGATACCATTCTTAGTGACACCCAGCCGCTTTTCCGGTTGGGGGCTGTCCTCGTAGGTCTGAATGGCATCCTCAAGTGTCAGCTCCTGGCAGTGCTGCTCCTTTGGGGTATTGATTTCAGTGATGACAAACCACTCATACTGATGTGGGACGCCTGGTTCGGCAGCGGCTTGAAGCTGGCGCTTGCCCTCCTCTGCCAGTCCATAGTTACAGGTGCGGCGAGGATTGCCCTCACCGCCAAAATCCAGCAGAATATCATCCACCGCCTTTTTGACCTCCGGATCATCCGTCAATGTTTCAAACCGGAAGCCAGTGATATTTCGATCCGGCAGTTCCTCCCAAATCATCTGCAGATACTCCCGCGCACTGGTGAATTCTTTTTGATCTCCGTTGGTGAAGGTTGCCTTGCCAATGATCCGCCTATGCTGGGCCAGTTCCTGCTGGTGCAAATCGTAGCAGTACAGGTAATATGTGACGAGTTTGTCACGAGGGCGGTGGTAGGCGGAATGACTTGAAATAAGGGATTTTTTCATAAAAACACCTCACATAATATTTATTTTTTCTTTCTCAAATAATCCGGGATCGCATCGTGGGAGATTTCATTCAAATCCACATTCAACACCTTGGGTATACTTCTGTTGCGGAGGACACTATTCAGCATGGATTGACTTACTGTGGCGTATATTTCTGTCGTTTGGACAGAGACATGTCCTAAAAAGTCGCGAATGTAAACTAATTCTGTGCCAGCCTCCAGCAAATGAACTGCTTTGCTATGTCTAAAACTGTGCGGTGAATACGAAGATTCATTGAATAAATCCGGGCGTATGTTCTTTGCTCTGGAAATGTATTTGCAAATAACGTTTCGGATACAGGCTGGGGTAATTGGTTCGCCGCGCTGATTTAAAAATAAAGGAGCATCTTTTTCTGCAGTTCCGAATTTGCGCTCAGCAATGAACTGCTGAAGAATCCTTGTGGGCCGGTTCATAAGAGGTACAACACGGCTTTTGCCGCCTTTACCGTGCAAAAGCACACTTGCGGGATTGCTAAATCGAATGTCTCCAACTCGTATGCCGCATAACTCCTGTGCCCTGGCTCCACTGTCGTATAAAAGACTCAGCAGTACGATGTCCCGTCGTTCCAGAGGTTTTCTGGGGTCTGGCATTTGCAGCAGGACTCTCAATTCCTCCACGGAAAAGTATGAAAAAATATGGCGAGGAGTCTTTTTCGGAGGAATACTTGCTATATTGGAGCAAATCTTTAATGCGGAGATACTGCGCTGAGAAGCATATTTGAAAAAAGCGGAAATAGCCGAAAGCCTTTGGTTTCGGGTTGAGGGACTGCAGTTACGGTGGGTTTCCAACCAATTCAAGAAGGATAAGATCACCTTGTCGGAAAAGTGTTTGTAGTCCAGCAAGTATGGTTTTATGTGCTGCTGTTCCGCCATATACTCCAGCAGAAGGCGGAAAGTATCTTGGTACGAGGCAATCGTGTTAGGGCTATAGTTGCGAACATTAGGAAGATACTCATCAAAATACGTCCCAAGGTGTTGAGAAAATGACGTTGTTTTCATGGTAGTACCTCCGGGAATATGTCACCCGTATCTTTTTCCGCACAATCCACTATGTGTTCGTAACATTCGGGCGTGAGGCGAAGATACAATTCCGTTCCATAAATATCTGTATGCCCCATATAAGTTGAAAGAATTGGTACGGAATAGAAACGATCTATTCCTCGTTTGCTCTGTAACTGTAATGTGTGTACCGCAAATGTATGCCGAAGACAGTGGACACAGACACCCCTCAACTGTTTAGGGTACGGATGACGGTCAATACCGGCAATTTCAAGAGCCCTCCTTAACCAAATATAGGGGGTAAGAGTTGAAAGAGGTTGTTTTTTGTGATTATAAAAAAAGAAATCCTCGGAATTAGGAAATGGATGCGCAATACTATGATATGTACGGCAAACATCAATCAGCGAGTTACTCATGGGAACCAACCGGTCTTTGTTTCCTTTGGCAGCCCTGATTAAAAGAGTTCCCTCTGTCCAGTCAATATCTTTATTTTGGAGAGAAACTGCTTCGCCAACCCTCAAACCGCAACCATAAAGCATCCTAACCATAACCGGGAGCCAAACTTCTGCTTTTGTCAAACTGCGTCTCGCGGGAATATTGTCGCATGCCTCAAATAATCGTTTCATTTCCTCGGATGTGAAAACATACGGAGTATAGTTGCGTTTTATTTGTAAAGGTGGTGGGATATACGCTTTATAACCCAATCCGGTGAGGTAGTGTGCAAATTGCCGGTAAACACTGACATAATGCGCTTTTGTGTTTCCACCAACATTCAAAGAATTAATCCATGCATCTACGATAATTCCATCCAGTTTCTTTTTCACCATTCCACTTTGTATCAAATAGTCATCCAGACTTTTTAATACGCGTCGTTCCTCAAGACCGTTGCTGCCGCCAGAAATTCTATATTGCAGAAAACCATTAAACTCTGCTGCAAAGTAGCTGGTATATTCAAAAGTTTTTTTCTTACGCATGTCCAGACTCCTTTATAAGCCGTTCAAAGTTTCCAGAAGGTGGAGGCACTTCCAATGCGCAATCTCTCAAACGGGAGATATCGATTTTGGTATAGTACTTAGTTGCGTTAGGGCTGCTATGCCCCAGTGCTTTCTGAATAACAGGATAGTGAATGCCTTCTTTTAAAAGTGAACTGGCAAGGCTGGAGCGCAAGGTATGTGCGCCTTTCTTTTTCCCATCTGTATTGATCCCATTCTCCTCTAAGAGTTTCCGCAACTCGTAATCCAGCGTCGAGTTGCGCAGAGGATAATACGGAGCTTTATGACGCAAAAAGATAAAAGAAAGGTCACTTTGAGGGCGGGCTGCAATGTACCGATTTATTGCGTCTTCAATTTCTGGTAAGAGCGGCAGTACGAGTGGGATGCCAGTCTTCATCTGGACAATGGAGATTGTCTTCTTGACCCAATCTATATCAGAGAACTTCAATTCGCAGGCATCAGTGTTCCTCAGTCCCAGCCTGGCGCAAATAAGTAATACTGCATATGTACGTTTGCCACTCTGCGTAGTACGGTCGATAGATGCCAAACAGGTTTCAATATCATCTGTACTGTAAACGGTAGGTACGCCTCTATGACGTCGAATTTTTGGAACAAAACAACTCAGATTAGTGGGCATCCACCCATTTTCCGCAGCAAAGCTAAGGAACTCGCGGATTGTACTGCGAAAGTGGTTCTGGTCTGTGGACGCTTCAAACGCAGCAGCTATATGATTAATACTGATATCCTCCAACTTTTTCGCGTTTTGTGTCTCAATAAATGAGAGAAACAGTGACAATATACGCAGCCGAGTCCTAACATCATATGTGTTCTTTAGCCGCCGTTTAAGCCGTTCCTCAAAGAACGGAATTACCCAGTCAAAGCAAGACGATTTCAAGTGATAGCCGTTTTCCAAATGCCTCAAACGGATATCTTGACCTTTGGCAATATCGTCCAGTTTATTCAGCGCAATCCTATACTGCTCCATGAAACGAGGTCCTCGGTAGGCTGATAGTTTTTCCTTTTCCTCTAAAAAAGATCTCGCCAGAACTTTTGAATAGCTGTTTTCGCCTTGTGTTAGGGCATACTCGTAAAATTGTGAGTATGCCCTTTCATGCCGTTCGATGGTATTTTTTGCATTGCCCCGTCTTTTCATTTCAGACAGTACGGCATCAACCATTGATTCTAATGAGCAAGCTTGCTTCATACTGCATCACTCCTTTGAAAATTTTACTGTATCAGCGACTATTTTCATTATCCCAAGGTGTGCGCAGACAGACAAGCGCAAAATATTATGTGAGGTGTTTTTATGAAAAAATCCCTTATTTCAAGTCATTTCGCCCACCACCGCCCTCGTGACAAACTCGTCACATATTATCTCTTATGTGCTCAAGCACATAAACAGTACCCTTGATAGTCGCCCATAACAGGGGTGCAGCGGAGGCAGAGACGGTAATTTCCCACTTCTACGAGATAGCCATAGCTGCGCTTATCTTCTGTGATAGGGCCGCCGTGCTGCCAACAGTAGGTACTCATGGCTTTCAGATCCTTTAAGGGGCCATCCTGCCGCAGGCTGTCTACAAACCGCTGCAGAATATCCTTGAATTCCGGTGTGTTGAACTGGTCGTCGTTATGAGGCCACCAGGTATGCCAGAACTCCTTTCCACCATGGCCGAAGTCTATCCGCAGGTGGCCCACTGTCCCCAGGACCCTGTCCTCCTCCGCATCCATGGAATAGAATAACCCCGCCTCATCCGGAGAGGCGGGGCGCAGTATGAACTCTCGCGTGTCCTGGGGATATTCCAGATCATGTTTCTCACAGAACTGCTCCAGCGTCATTTCCTCACCCAGCAGATGAAAGCTGCCATTGACCCGGCGGGAGACAGTGCCTTCACGCTTCAGGGGCTGGGGAGAGAGGATGGTTCCTGTGTGGAAGATATTTTCCCTGTCAACCAGCGCAGCATGGCCATTCGGATTATTCTGTGTGCCCTGCAGATCATAGCAGTGCCAGCCCTTGGGAACCAAATCCCGCAGGATCAGCCAGTTGGTAAAGAGCACAGGCTTTCCAAACAATTCGGCGTGCTGCATGGGATCGGTCCAGACATTGATGCTCATTGTATCCCTCCCATCTCCACCGTGTTTTCCCATACCTCCTGCTCTTTGAGGGAGGCTTCTATTTGGGCGCATAAGTCATCCGGTACCAGGGAGTCAAAATCCCAGAATCCGGCGATTTCCTGTATCAGCCTTTCACATCCTGCCACCCGGCCTCTGGCATCATCGGCCCCAAGACTGGAAATTATATCCACGGAATGGAGACATATCCCTTTCATCACAGCGCCCCTCTGCTCCTGTGTGGGGGCCCATGGGTGGGTTGCCTGATCCGCTTCCTGTATCTTCCGGTCAAAGGCTGCCACATAGTCTACGACCTCGGTATCCAGGCCCCAACAACCCTCCAGTTCGCTCACCAAGCGGCGGAGGTCCGGGGTCTGCGCCTTGCCCGGATCTCCTGCTTTCTGCCGCAGCTCAGCGGCGTATTCTGTGAGGCCGTCGATGCATTTGGAGATTAGGGCTTTATCCTTCCGGACTTGCGGTTCCATAGTGTTGATCAGTTCATCTAAAGTCATCTTCAATTTCAATATTTGCGCCTCCTCATTCCCGGTCAATCGGTATTCGACACGAACACTACCACACTCTGACAGCAATAGCTATCTGAAATTGAAAAATGTTTTTGACTTCCACTACATAGATAAATCTGGGCCCTGAACTGGCTCTTGTGATGGGGATGGGACAAGATTGATGAGGCGCTTGGGGTCAACGATGACTTCCTCCTCATTTCTGCCCAGAAAAAGGGCATAGGTGTGCTCTTTGTTGATCTGTGCTTCATAGACTATGCCGTCCTCGCCATAACGGTGGACAAACCACTCAGCTACTTCACGGTTCAGAGTCCATGACAGGGCCTTGATGTTGTTGGCGTTATACGATGTCACACCGCGATAAACCGTCACCACATCGTCCAAGTTCTGGAACTGTGTGTATTCCTCCTGATCCATCAGCTTCTGCGGGTCAAGGGATCGGAACATGGACAGCAGTTCTCTTTGGCTGAGATTTGGGTCATTGTTGGGGCTTTCCGTACTGATCCATGCATAGGAGAGAAATGAGGCCATATCCTGCTCGGACAGATGTGCCGCCGCCAGTCTCAGATAGCCGAATTGATAGGGTTTCGTAATCATACAAAAGAGGTTCATGGCCGTTTCTGCTTCATTGATCCGCCGACTGAAATTCTCCCTCCAAGTGCGGAGTGCATCAGGGCTGTCCAGCAGATTTCCCACCGAAAGGCTGCCATCCTCGGCATATATCCCAGCCAGGCCGCTGTCTGTAAAGGGGTGCTTGACCACCAGCGGTGACATTTTTGTAGGTTGGATATCAAGATGCAGGAGTGTGTGCGACAGTGTTTTTAGGGCAGTCATATTGCTTTCAGCAGGCCAGTTCTTTTTCTGTTGTTTCATTCCAGCCCACCCATCTGAAGGCCCTGTTCCGCTTGATATGCTTCGGCTGGGTCTTCTGCCATCAGATCCTCCAGCGCCATTGTTCCGGGATAGGACACATAACCATAGCCACTGAAGCGGCCATTTTCCTGTTGGATGCGGTGCTGCCCATAGCCCTCGTAATCGTAGAAGGCCTCCAGAATATCATCATATTCAAACCGGCCGGACTCTCGGATCATGTATCTTCCATATTCTTCTGGAGTGTGGATGCCGGGAATAAAGTCGAACTGCTCCAGATTTTCAGCCAGACGACGGATCGCACCGGCATTCTCAGGTTCTGCAAATACGATCACAGCTTCCAGCTTATCCCTGTCTTTCTGCTCCAGTTTTGCAATGGCACCGCACATGGCATTGAGTGAATGCAGGCTGTCTCGCTTTTCATTCAGTATCCTGCCGGCCTCCTTCTGAAGCAGGAATACATCTATCGTGTAGTCCGCATGGTCAGGATCCTGCCAGCCTGCCCGCAGCAGGGTGCGGCGAATCTGCTGCTCTGACGCGGGGAGCCAAAGCAGTTCCGGGGCTTGGTTTTCTGCTGGTACAATTTTCAATCCCATGCTGCTGTTGTCATAAAGATATTCCGGAAACTGCCGCCCATTGTAGAGCGGCTCCAACTTCATGCTGTTGTCATAGGCCACACCATAGGGAGTGACTGTCCCGGCTCCGCTGTCAATGAGCAAATAGGCAGTTTCGGTCCCATCCAGCGCCTCCAGATCTTCTGTTCTGGCACAGCCGCCATTCAAATTCATGTAATGTTCCCGCCCGATTTTTTCAAGGTCGGAAAAATCGGTGATCACAGTGGCCTTCTGGCAGCAGAAGGTCAGATTGATGAGGTCCTTTATTTTCGAGAGCCCCAGCTTGTGGGCCATCCCCTGGAACTGGGCGGCCTCTCCGTCATCAAAGCTGTCCAGCCGCTTGGCCAGATAGTCCAGTTCATCAAGGGTGACCTGTGTGCCGATCAGAGCGTTCAGGACGGTATAGAAGCTGTCCAACTCATCCACCTGACAATCCTGCCGGAGCGTATCGCCGATCTCCAGGGGTTCCAGCAGCTCTATCGTGCAGTCATAGTTCTGATTGGGGATGGGGAAGGGTATCGTGACCTGGCCATATTCCGGATGCTGGGCGTTGCTTAGCACCGCTTGGATCACATAGCTCATTTTCTCACCTCCGCAGCCATGATCGATTTTCCATACCGCGCGATTAGCATAGCGTTGAGAATATCACCGAAGGCTTCGCTGCTGACCTGTTCCTCGTCCGCCAATTCTGAGGAAGTAATGAGCAGCGTCCCGCAGTAGAGGCCCTTGGCCGCCCTGTACACAGGATAGTCCCGCGGGTCGATCCCCCGCAGGGAAATGGAGGAGAAATCGATCCTGCCGTGAGATATATGGGGAAGCACTCTCCGCCAGAGCCCGGCGCGGGAAGAGAGCAGATAGGCAGCCGCCAGCTCGTGGGGGCAGCTGGTGGCTATGCCAGCCTCCAGCCACTCAGACAGCCTGCGCCGATGGGCCGGTTCCAACACGAGAGGAAGCGACTTTCCTTTGGGAAGAGAGCTGAGCCGGTTCCATAGCTTTTGGTGGCCTGCCATGTGGAGGCATCCCTCCGCAAGTTCCTGGTAGCTAACAGTCCCTGCTTCCAACCGCTCCGGAATGTATGGGCAAACAGACGCCTGACAGGTATGCCGCATATAGCTCTGGCAGTAGGCGCAGTCCACATCCTCTTTTTTGTAATGGAATCTGCACAGAACCATCATCCCGCCACCCCGTTTCTGAAAGCCGGGAACACTCATCATCATCCGCTCCAAACTGGCCAACGGAGTGTCTTTTGAAAAATATTTTGTCATTGCTGTTCCTTTCTGCATAAAGAACGGGGCCTGCTTTTCTGCCCATCGGCAGATGCAGGCCCCATTCTTCCGGTGCGTTTACAGATTCATTTGTGGCTCCTGTCCCTGGCTTTGTTCCAAACGCTCTACCAGATCCGGGACAGTGTATTCGATCTTTGTCCTTGCGGTCTGCATGGCTTTGAGGTGTCCATCTTCCAGCTCTGGGCCTTCATCCAGCAGGTAGTCTGTGGCCCGGTAGAGTTCAGTTAGCTCCTCCGGTGAGAAAAGCTGGGTCTTGGAGATCAGCCCGGAGCGGACGGCAAAATCCTGCTTGGCCCCGCAAAAATCTTCATCATAATAATGTCCGTAGCTCACGCCGGTTCTGTTATAGTCCCAGATCCAAGTGACAAACTGATAGCCCCTGCCATTTTCCAACTCCCGGCCAGCCAGCACTGCGCCGCCAAAATCCGCCAGCAGATGGAATTTTTCGCTCAGACCGCTGATATGAAGGGTGGGCGCAGTTTGAACCTCCTCAACATAAGTGTACACTTCATCTGCGGTCTGTGCGACTCTGTGGTACAATTCACTGGCCTCCGGATTATTGCTTCCGGCAGGAAAAAGGAACACATCGTTTCCTGGAGAAACAAAGAGGACAGGCTGACCATGGAGGAAAATCTCCAGCCGCCTATCCTCTACATTGGATGATTCAACTCCGCCTTCTCTCAGGCGCCGGGAAAGTTCTTCAAAAAATTTTTTCAATGGTTAAACCTCATTTCTTTTTTATCTGTTGGGACGACAACAAAAAAGCGGAGATTCTATCATCGAATCTCCGCTTCAATAACTATATTGGTTTTTCTCCGGGGGAAGGGAATCAGGTGTCCGTCCTCTTTGTGTTTTCGTATGGATAGAACAATGACTCACACATTTGGTCTGTGTGAGTCATTGTTTTTGGTGGAGATAAGCGGGATCGACCCGCTGACCTCTTGAA
>ENA-OZFY01000722-OZFY01000722.1-human-gut-metagenome-genome-assembly--contig:-NODE-722-length-9320-cov-3.314841_pt1 | contig 9320 bp, 10 predicted proteins | sample MGYA00244652_ERZ653650 | MGnify/ENA primary metagenome ERZ653650 (study PRJEB26926, sample SAMN06165117) | human gut metagenome | biome: ENVO:00009003; feature: ENVO:2100002; material: ENVO:00002003... | reverse complement strand
GCATATTTTTTATCTTATGCTGGATCTGCTCATCTCCACTGACGGTAAGATACCCTTCTGTCTCTTCACGCTCTTTTGGCATATTCACTGCTAAAATCTCTTTGTACTGCTCCATCCTGCGGATTTTGTTACTGCAAAATTCCTCTACATCGATCCCCATGTACTTGGTGGCATTTTCTTCCGATGTATAAGCAGCTCCTTTTTCTACCAGACCCGCTAACGCACGATATACGTTAGAACGCGAAATGCCTGTCTGCTTGGATACTTCATAGCCTGTCTGCATCCCCCGCTCCATCAGATTCAGATAGATGGTTGCTTCCTGTCTTGTCAGACCAAATTCCATTAAATACTCTGTTAAACCTACATTTGCCATATTCTTATCCCTCTTTTAGTAGTTCTTCATAGGGACACTATACTGTTTCTTTAAAAAAATGTCAATAAAGGCAAGACATTTTTTTGCAGATATGGTAGAATAATGATAAATATTCATCATTATAGAAGGAGATTTACCAATGAACATTGCTGAAATTTTAGGAATTTCTTCCGTATCTGATGTAAATGTAACAAACCAGACTGAAAATGTTGAAAATACAAACGAGGATTTTGCTTCTTATCTGAATGCATCCACCACGACGATGGATGACATTTTTAACAAGGCTTCTGAGACTTATAACGTACCTGTTGCCCTGTTAAAAGCGATGGCAAAGCAGGAATCCAACTTCGATCCGAATGCCACTTCTTCGAGCGGCGCACAGGGTGTGATGCAGCTCATGCCTGCCACGGCTGCGTCCTTAGGTGTAACCAATGCCTATGACCCGGAGCAAAACATTATGGGCGGTGCAAAATACATCAGCCAGCTTTTAGACAAATACGATGGCGACACGACATTAGCTTTAGCTGCCTACAATGCCGGCATGGGAAATGTTGCAAAATACGGTGGGGTTCCGCCTTTTAAAGAAACACAGAACTATGTGGCTAAGGTTACGGCTTATATGAATGAAAATCTTACCATTGATGAGACGAATAATCAGATTTCTTCTGCTGATTTTTTATCAGCTCTTGACAATAATGATTATGATGAACGCGTGCAGAGTCTCTTAGAGCAGATTTTTTCCTATGAGGACTATATGCGTTTCTTAGAACTGTTTTTAGAGCAGATGACTGCAAATAAGGATGCAACAACCGGCTATTCTTCCGGACATGAGGACGAAACTTCAGCACGGAGTCTTTATTCTTTCCAGAATGTCAGCTACAATCCTGCGATTGTCAATCTTCTGACTCAGACTCCTAATGTATAGTCAATTTTTGAACATTATTTTTTTGATTGCATTTTCTATCTGTTTTTTATTGACAACTACGGTTGTCATATAGTATACTATCATTCGTTGAGACAATCGACAAGCTGATGTGGCACAGGTGGTAGCGCACCTCATTGGTAATGAGGAGGTCACGGGTCCGAGTCCCGTCATCAGCTTTACGGGAAAACCCCGGTAGATATCACAGGAAGTGATGTTTGCCGGGGTTTTTGGGTGTTACGGGGTGTTCTTATAAGTCATGTTTTGACCTCTTATATCACGCTTTTTCGTGCAAATGCAACATGAAATGCAACACGGATTTTCATGGTTTAATACCCAAGGCTCGCCCATGTTTTCGGTCCGCAGACTCCATCCACTTTTAATCCTTTATAAGACTGCCATCTCCTTCCTGCGTTATGCTCCATATAAGGGATTTATATTATAAGCACTACTGCTTTTGCAATACGAGGAGGTGTATTCATTGGCATTAACTATAGAAGAATTGCAAAAAATATGTACACCGGAAAATGTTATAATAACAATACATGCAGCAAAACGCTTAGAACAACCTGGTATTTTTCCAAAAGAAGTACTTAACTGTATTATGACCGGAGAAATTATTGAACAGTATCCTGATGATTACCCTTATCCAAGTTGCCTGACTCTTGGAAACATGACTACAAATAAACCTCTACACGCAGTAATTGGTACAAATGGTATTCAGCTTTGGATTATTACAGCCTACTACCCTGCACCTGAAAAATGGATGGATGATTTGAAAACACGAAGAGAGGAATAATTAATGAAGTGTTTTTTATGCAAAGGTGATATGATCAACTCTACCACTACCTATATGACAACATATAACAATTGTTACATTATTATAAAAAATGTACCTTGCCAAAATGCAACCAATGTGGCGAAGAATATATTGATGGCATTACTATGTTAAAGATTGAAAATATTATAGAAAAATTAAAATCTATGCTAACGGAGATTGCTGTTGTTGATTTTGAAAGTGCTGATATGTATCTATGTTAATCTCACCTCTTTCTGTCTGAATGAGTAGAAAATAACATCTTTTTTGTTTTTCATCAAGTCTCTTTGTAATATCTTAACCTTATATTAGCGCAGTTTTCCCTTGATCCTCTGCAATGCATTATCGATGGATTTCGGGGATTTATCCATGATCTGTGCCACCTGATGATAGTCTAACCCCTGTAGTGTCAGGGCTAAGACTTCTTTTTCCATTTTGCTAAGACACTTCTCAATTTTTTTCTGAAATGCTTCTACATTCTCCTGATCGATGACCATATCTTCCGGGTTTCCGTTCGTCAAAGACTGCAGTACCTCCGTCAACGGGATCTGACCGTCATTGTCCGGCTCTTCATCCAGCGAAACATAGGAGTTCAAAGGTGCATGTTTTTTCCGCTGTGAAGCCTCCATCGCGGTATACATCTGCCTACTGATACAAATTTCCGCAAAATGATAAAAGGAGGAATCTTTCTCCTCCTGATAATCCCGTATGGCTTTAAAAAGTCCGATCATGCCCTCCTGTATCAGATCGTCATTGTCCGCTCCGATCAAAAACAGCGCTTTGGCTTTTTTTCTGACTAAATTCTTATATTTGACCATCAGATAGTCTATCACTTTTTTATCCCCGTTGTGCATCCTGCGTAACAGTTCCTCATCGGTTTTCCGATTGTATGAATCCATTCTTTTCCTGCCTCATTTCGTTGATGCCTTCCCTATGACATCCGCTGTCTTACAATTTCAAATGCCAGCACTCCGGCTGCCACAGATGCATTCAGGGAATCGATCTCGCCCTTCATTGGAATTGATGCAATAAAATCGCAATGCTCCTTTACCAGCTTTGAGATGCCTTCCCCTTCATTTCCAATGACTAACCCGATCGGTCCTTTTAGGTCCAGATCATACATGGTTTCGCCACCCATATCTGCACCTACAAACCAGATGCCTTTTTCCTTTAACTCTTCCATCGTCTGCTTTAAATTTGTCACCTTTGCAACCGGTGTATAGTTGAGTGCACCGGCAGAAGTCTTTGCTACGATCGCAGTCAGACCCACGGCACGACGTTTTGGGATGATAACTCCATGTGCTCCCGCTAAATTAGCCGTACGGATGATCGCACCTAAGTTGTGCGGATCTTCAATCCCGTCTAATAAGATCACAAACGGCGGCTCACCTTTTTCCTCTGCCTTTGCTAAAATTTCCTCTACGGTAGCATATTCATAAGCTGCTGCCATGGCAATGACACCCTGATGCTTTTTTGTCTCGGAGAGCTGGTCTAAACGTTCTCTTTCCACATAGTTGACCACGGTGTCATGCTTTTTTGCCTCTCTTAAGATCGTTCTGACCGGGCCATCCATGCAGCCGTCTAAGACAAAGAGCTTGTCTATCGGTTTCCCGGAACGAAATGCCTCTAACACGGCATTTCGTCCCTCTATCTTCAATTCTTCTAATTCTATATGTTCGCTTTTCAAAATGTCTGTTCCTTTCCTTCTTCCTCTTCGCCTAATGCAATTTTTATCAGTTCTACCATACGTTCAAATTCATCTTTTAGATAAAGATAACCCATCAATGCCTCAAATCCGGTTGCCTTCCGGTACTCTGTCATGGTCGCATTTTTTGCCATGGTCGGAGATTTGGCATTTCTTCCCCTGCGGTAAATGTCCGTTTCCTCCTCACTCAGATACGGAAGCAACAGATCTATCATCTCGGACTGTGCCTGTGCGCGGACCAGTTTGCTGGTCTCCTGATGCAGTCTGGAGGCTTTGGTATTGCCTTTTCCTACGATAATAGAACGGATGATCAGATCATAAATCCCGTCTCCAATGTAGGCTAAGGTCAGTGGCGAATAGGTGCGGATATCAACCGGTGGCAGATGAAACTGCTCTTTGATATATGCGTCTATGCCCTTTTCCATTTTACTCCTTCTCTAGTATCCTCTAAAATGATTCCCTGTTCTAACAACGTATCTCTGATCTCGTCTGCACGGGCAAAGTTCTTTTCTTTTCTCGCTGCCTGACGTTCTGCGATCAGTGCTTCAATATCGCTGTCTAAAATCTCTTCTTTTTTCTCAATGATGATCCCAAGTACATCACAAAGTGTCTCTAATCTCTGATAGAGTGCCTGCAGATATTCTTTGCTGTTCTGCTCACTGCTGTTGACATTGATAAATTTTACCAGCTCAAACACTGCTGAAACGGCATCTGCTGTATTTGCATCGTCCTCCATGGCAGCCTCAAATTTTTCCACATATTCTTTACTTGCAGCAAAATTCTCTTTTTCTGCATCTGTCATACTTCCTTCGGCTGCATCCGCTAAATCATGCAGTCTTTCTGCTGCTGTTAAGATTCTGTCCAATCCGTTTTTCGCTGCTGCCATCAGATCTGCACTGAAATTCAGCGGGCTTCTGTAATGTGCGCTCAGCATAAAGAAACGAAGTACCTGTAAATCATATTTTTCCGCAACTTCACGCACGGTAAAAAAGTTGCCTAATGACTTTGACATTTTTTTATTATCAATATTTAAAAATCCGTTGTGCATCCAGTATCTTGCAAAGGTCTTGCCATTGGCTGCTTCTGACTGTGCAATCTCATTTTCATGATGTGGGAAGATCAGATCCTCACCGCCTGCATGGATGTCGATCTCATCTCCTAAATATTTTTTGCTCATCACAGAACATTCGATATGCCAGCCCGGTCTGCCGTCACACCACGGTGACTCCCAATATGGCTCTCCTTCTTTTTTCGGTTTCCAAAGTACGAAATCCAACGGATCTTCTTTATAATCTCCGGTTACTTTGATGTCACGGTGTCCACCCTCTAAATCGTCTATATTTTTATGGGAAAGTTTTCCATATTCCGGAAAACTTCTGGTTCTGTAATATACCGTTCCATCCTCCGCTGCATACGCATGCCCTTTGTCAATTAAGGTCTGGATCATCTCGATCATACCGGAAATCTCTTCGGTTGCAAGCGGATGTGTCGTTGCCGGTTTGACATTTAAGGATTCCATATCCTGTTTACATTCCGCAATATAGCGCTTTGCAACTTCATCGGCACTGACGCCCTCTTCCATTGCTTTTTTGATGATCTTATCGTCCACATCTGTAAAATTTGACACATAGTTGACATCGTAGCCTTTGTACTCCATATAACGGCGGAAGGTATCAAAAACGATCATTGGTCTTGCATTTCCGATATGGATATAGTTATAAACCGTCGGTCCGCAGACATACATGCGGACTTTTCCTTCCTCTATTGGCTGAAATTCTTCTTTTTGTTTTGATAAAGTATTGTAGATCTTCATACGTTCTCCTGTTTTTTCCTTTCTGCTTTTAAAATTTTCATTTCGTTTTCTAAATCTATGATCTTATTGCAAAGTACGGTATTGGTCTGCTGGAGACATGTAATGTCTTCCATGATCGGGTCCGGAAGATGTACCTGATCCATGTCACTGCGCGGCACTCTTTCATTGTCTCTTTTGACAATCCTGCCCGGCACACCGACAACGGTACAGTTCGGCGGTACTTCTTCAATGACTACACTGCCTGCTCCGATCTTGGAATTTTCTCCGATCTTAAAAGAGCCAATGATCTTTGCTCCGGCACTTACCATTACATTATCTCCTAACGTCGGATGACGTTTTCCGGTCTCTTTTCCGGTTCCTCCTAACGTAACTCCCTGATAAAGCGTTACGTTATCGCCGATAATGGTAGTTTCTCCGATAATGACTCCACTTCCGTGGTCGATAAAAAATCCTTTTCCTATGACGGCTCCCGGATGAATCTCAATCCCGGTCTTTCTTGCTGCCTTTTGCGACAATCTTCTTGCCCGAAAATAATGTCCTTTTTCATAGAGCTTGTGTGCTCTTCGATAAGTCAGCATTACCTTAAAACTCGGATACAGCAGAACTTCCCACGGTGACTTGATTGAGGGGTCTCTCTCCTGTATGATCTGAAATTCTTCTTTGACATGGTGTATAAAGCCCATATTTACACTTCCCTTTTTGTATATTATAAAATTATAACGTGATTTTTGGATTAATCTTATATAACAAAAATCAAAAAACTCCGTCTCATATTAGAGACGAAGTTATCCGCGGTTCCACTCTAAGTAGAGCAATCCTGCTCTCACTCAAAACACTTAACGTGTGTCATCCGTATCCGACTACCTTTTTTCCTTCGCCGGATCAGCTCCCGAATGCACTTCAAAAATCCAGTTTCCAAGACTGCTTGCAGCCGATGACAGTCTCTCTCTGCGGTCTGTAATTTCCTACTCTCTTCGTTCTTTGCCTTTATAGACTATTTTTATATCCTGTTATAGTTTATGCAAAAATGATCGTTTTGTCAATTACTTTCTATTCCGGACTCCTGCCTGCACTGCATCCTGTGCATCCACTGCATCCGGCTCCGGTATCTGCTACGGCATAGCTTCCGTCATAGATACTGTTTAAAGAGCAGATTGCCTGTGCCGCAATGCCCTCTTCCCTTCCGGTAAAACCAAGCCGTTCTTCTGTCGTTGCTTTGACATTGATCTGTTTTTTTTCTATATGCAGTGTCTTTGCAATATTCTCTTCCATTTCTTCTATATATGGACGCAGCTTTGGTTTTTGTGCTATAACGGTTGCATCAATATTCTCAATGACATATCCTTCCTGTTCGATCAGTTTTCCCACATGCTCTAACAATTTCAAGCTGGAAATACCTTTATATTTCTCATCTGTATCAGGAAAATGTTTTCCTATGTCTCCAAGTGCTGCCGCTCCTAACAGTGCATCCATGATTGCGTGAAGCAATACATCTGCATCGGAATGTCCCAACAATCCCAGCGTATGTGGTATGTTCACTCCACCCAAAATCAACTCTCGCTCCTCTACCAGTTTATGCACATCATATCCCATGCCTACTCTCATTTTACGATTCCTTCTTGTCTTCTTTCTAACTTATACTTGCTTTTTATTCCTGGACTTTCTTAAAATTCTGCGTCTTTTCTTTCAGCTCATCCGCCTGCTCCTGCAGCTGCTTTGCCCATTGTGCTAAGTCACCGGTCACCTGTGCCTGCTCTTTGGAAACTTTTAATGCCGCTCTGGTATTTTCCACACAGGATGAGGTATTCGCATCTACACTGTCAAACGATGTTCGGATCGCATTCTGGGCATTCGTAAATGCCTGCAATTCTTCAGACATATCCGTATTCATTTCGCCCAGTGTCTTAATTGCACTTTCAATGGCAGAAAATGCCTCCTGCACCTGTGTTGCGATCTCTGCATTTACACGGAAGGACTGTCCATACTCCTGTATCTGTGATACTGTTTTTTCAATCCGCTCCTGTATTTCGGTTACTAAATCGCGGATTTCCTCTGTGGCATCTTTTGTCTGCTCGGAAAGCTGTCGTATCTCATCTGCGACTACTGCAAATCCTTTTCCTGCTTCTCCGGCTCTTGCTGCTTCGATCGATGCATTGAGTGCGAGCAGATTGGTCTGTCCTGAAATTCCTGTGATCGTGGAAATAATATTGGTGATATTTTCTGATTTCTGCTCCAGGACCTTAACACTTTCCTGCAGGGTGTTAATATTTTCCATATTTGCCATTGTCGCACTTCCAAGTTTTTCTACTACTTCTATGTTTTCCGTTAATTTGGCATTGGCTAATACAATAGTACTTCCCATATCGGAAAACTGCCCTTCAAAACGACTGATTTCCCCTTCAAAATTACTCAGTACTTCTTCGCTCTGATGCACATTTTCATATTGGACATTCATCGTATCGTTGATATTTTCCATTTCCTGTTTTACACGTTTTGCCCCCTGTACGATCGTGTCCGTGATATTTTGCAGCTGCATGGAAGATTCTTCGATGTTCCCGGCCGCTTCTTCTGATGTAGAAAGAAGTCCGCGCAAGTTACCCAGCATTTTATTAAAGCCTTTTGCCAGTCTGCCCACCTCATCTTTGGACTCCACCTGAATACTTTCGTTCAGATCATTTGAAGTTACGGTACGCTCTAAATGCCGGATCGGATCTACGATTTTTTTCGTCATGATCGTAATGATCACGATTCCTACCACCAGTGAAATTGCCATTGCAATTACAAAGCCCTGCAACATGGAATTGACATCCTGATACAGCACTTCTTTTTCTAATGCGATCACCACATGCCAGTCACAGCTTTTTACTTTTCCAACAAAAAATCCTCTTGTGACTCCATCGTAATCTTTCAGCCAGATGTTCTGCGCCTTTTTTCCATCTGCTTCCAGTTTTTCGGATAATTTTTTATAAGGATTTCCTGCTAAATCATTTAACCTGACCGGTTCATCATCCACATATCCGTATTTTTCATTCGGATGTACCATCAGACCATCATTCTGATCCACCAGCATCGCATAGCTGTTTCCTTCTAATTCGCATTTGTTTACGATCTCTACAACCTGATCGATGAAAATGTCCTCTGCTAAAACTCCGACAACTTTTCCATCCCACTCCACTTTTTTTGAAAGTGTAATAACATATCTGCCGGAATCAGCATCTTTATATGGAGATTCGTAGTGCACTCCGTCCTTTTCTTTTGCCGCAAGATACCAGCCGCGCTTTGTAAAATCCACGCTACCGTCCGCTTCATATCCGCTTCCCGCCGTCATCCGGTTATCTTCCGACGTAAAATAGATGTCATAGATGATGCCGTCTTCATTCTGGTTCTGCAAAAGTTCCTGCAGATATTGGGCAATGTTTTCCGGCTCCGCCATCTTCTGAGCCTCCATCGTCCCCGCCGTCACCTCTAAATATGTCGCATATCCATTCAGCCATGTCTCTATCTCCTGAGCATTTTTCTCGGCTGACAGTTCTGCCTTTTCCTCTTCTTTCTGGGACATTTTTGATGATGCGATGTTGTAACTGATCGCTGCCGTAATCCCCAGACAAACGATACAGATAATGCAGGTAACCACCCGCAGTTTTCTCTTTAGACTCTTCATATTTTCCCCCTCATAGCATACTCTTTGTA
>ENA-OZFY01000720-OZFY01000720.1-human-gut-metagenome-genome-assembly--contig:-NODE-720-length-9327-cov-11.685289_pt1 | contig 9327 bp, 9 predicted proteins | sample MGYA00244652_ERZ653650 | MGnify/ENA primary metagenome ERZ653650 (study PRJEB26926, sample SAMN06165117) | human gut metagenome | biome: ENVO:00009003; feature: ENVO:2100002; material: ENVO:00002003... | reverse complement strand
GCATACATATATGTCAGCAGAATGGAGGAAGTCATGATAGACATTAAATTTTTAAGAGAAAATCCCGAGGTAGTCAAGGAGAACATCCGAAAAAAATACCAGGATGAAAAGCTCCCTCTGGTAGATGAAGTGATTGCACTGGATACCGAGAGCAGAAAGGCAAAGCAGGAGGCAGATGATCTGCGTGCTTCCAGAAACCGTATCTCCAAAGAGATCGGTGCACTGATGGGTCAGGGCAAGAAGGAAGAGGCAGAAGCCAAGAAGGCAGAAGTAGCTGCCGGTGCAAAGCGTCTGGCAGAACTGGAAGCTTCCGAGACCGAACTGCAGGAGAAGATCACCAAGATCATGATGGTCATCCCCAACATTATTGATGAGTCCGTTCCTATCGGTAAGGATGACAGCCAGAACGTAGAGATCGAGAAGTTTGGTGAGCCCATAGTTCCTGATTTTGAGGTTCCTTATCATGCAGATATTCTGGATCGTCTGAACGGTCTGGACAAGGAGAGCGCAGGACGTACCAGTGGTAACGGTTTCTATTACCTGATGGGCGATGCTGCAAGAATCCATTCCGCAATGATCAGCTACGCAAGAGACTTCATGATCGACAAGGGATTCACTTATTGCATCCCTCCTTTCATGATCCGCAGCAGCGTAGTAAACGGTGTTATGAGCTTCGCAGAAATGGAAGCTATGATGTATAAGATCGAAGGTGAGGATCTGTACCTGATCGGTACTTCCGAGCATTCCATGATTGGTAAGTTCAAAGGACAGATCGTAGATGAGAAGAGCCTGCCTATTACCATGACTTCTTATTCCCCTTGCTTCCGTAAGGAAGTAGGTTCTCACGGAATCGAGGAGAGAGGTGTGTACCGCGTACACCAGTTCGAAAAGCAGGAAATGGTAGTACTGTGTAAGCCCGAGGATTCCATGGACTGGTACAACAAGATGTGGTCCTACACCGTAGAATTCTTCCACAGCCTGGATGTACCCGTTCGTACTCTGGAGTGCTGTAGTGGTGATCTGGCAGATCTGAAGGTAAAATCCTGCGACGTAGAAGCATGGAGCCCCAGACAGAAGAAGTACTTTGAGGTTGGTTCCTGTTCTACCCTGGGTGATGCACAGGCAAGACGTCTGGGTATCCGTACCAAGGGTGAAAACGGAACTTATCTGGTACACACACTGAACAATACCGTACTGGCTTCTCCCAGAGGACTGATCGCATTCCTGGAGAACAACGTAAATGAGGATGGCAGCGTGAACATTCCTGTTGCTCTGCGTCCTTACATGGGTGGCAAGGAGAAAGTCCTGCCTAAGAAATGATAGAATAACTCTCAACCATGCAAAGTATATATGACTGCTTGCAGGAAAGATATACTTTGTATGAAGGGAGTGAATGAAACCGCAGACAGAAAGAGGGTGATGTTTTGCATAAATATATGAGAGCTATCGGGTTCAGTGAATATACGGACCGTAAGAAATTAAAAGAATTACTGACAGACGTGATCATGAATTCCGATCATCGCGCATATACCATGAATCAGGAGGGTATCCTTCTGGGTGAATTCAGCAAAAATCACACCGCAACCAGAGGAGCCATAGAATCCGGTACCTTTGGTGTGGCTGTCTGTGGAGAATTTGATGATAACGATAAGTTTATCTATGAATATTATTATCCGTATCTGACGGGAAGCGGCATTACTTCTTATGAAGATGTCTCTGTGGAACGTCATGCGGAGAAGGATTCCTATGCCGGTATCTGCGACGATATCAAGGTGGGAATCTCTTTAATTTTCTATCTGCGGAACCGGATTCCCTACATCAAGGCTCAGAGTACCGGAAAATTACCCATCCGCGGTACCACACTGACCTTATCCGGCCTGTCCCTGACCGGAAGTATCCTGTTACCCATCAAAAAAGATGAAGAACAGGTCCTTCGGGTAAAAAAAGACTCCGCCAATCGTAACAAACTTCTGGCAGCTGCCAGACAGGGAGACGAAGATGCTATTGAGACCCTGACGCTGGAAGATATGGATATGTACACCACCATTTCCCGCAGGATCCAGAAGGATGATATTTTCAGTCTGGTGGATACTTATTTTATGCCCTACGGCGTGGAGTGCGACCAGTACTCTGTACTAGGTGAGATTACGGAACTTCGTCTGGCAACCAACGATGTCACGGGAGAAAAGGTATATATTCTTACGATTCTGTGCAATGAGTTATCTTTTGATGTATGTATCAATGAAAAAGATATCTACGGAGAACCTCAGGTGGGACGCCGTTTCAAGGGTGTCATCTGGTTACAGGGGTATATTAATTTTCCCGAGGAATAAGGTTGCAAAATAACAATATTTTCGGTATACTAACAATTGTGCATATGTTCCTATAGTTAAATGGATATAATAAGCGCCTCCTAATAATCAGGTCATCAAAGTCCTGGGAGGCGGATCGCTCCATCCTTGACCATGAAAAATCGAATATGTCTCCGTAGCTCAGTTGGATAGAGCACACGCCTCCTAAGGTTGTGCTCTACCAGCTGCCTTACGGGGAAAAGTGATCGTTGCCAGTCTCAATTTAATATAAGTCTCTGTAGCTCAGCAGGATAGAGCGTTCGCCTCCTAAGCGAAAGGCCGTGGGTTCGAATCCCGCCAGGGACGCCAGCAAACACGCCGAAAACCTTTGATTTATCAGGGTTTTCGGCTTTTCTTATTTCTGCGGCTTTTGTGGCTTTTTTGCAAAAAACCTTGGTTTGCTAACATTTGCTAACGAGATTTGGCCTTTTGCTAAGAAAGGCGGTAAGTCAGAGGTTCGATTTTTACCAAAGGAACTTGCAAACATTTGTTAGCAGAAATTAGAGGAAGTTGCAAACAAAATCGCGAATTTGCTAACATCGCTCAAAAATGCTTTCAGAACCTTGCTAACAAAAAAAGTGTTTGGTCACTGTGCAAAGTGGTTCAAACGAAGAAAACCTCTCACAAAGTGAGAGGCGTTCTTCTGAGGGAGGGACTTTATAAAGCTTTTGCCAGCTGCTTGAGCAGTGCGGCAGTTTCGGGATTTTTAAGCAGTTCCAGTATCTTCGCTGCATCACTTTCATCACTTTCAGTGACGGCAGTATCCGCAGTTTTAGGCTCTGTATCTTCAACAGGGTCAGGAGTCTTGGATGAGTAAAATGCTTCCTCCAATCGCTGAGCGTTTATGCAGCGATCCTCGTCGATGATGTGAGAGTAGACATCTGCAACCATTTTTACCTGAGCATGACCAGAGTCGCCCTGGACGGATTTCATATCGCCACCATTGAGTTTCAGCTTGTAGGTGATACTGGAGTGACGGAGAGAATGGAATACAACATGAGGCAGTCCGTTTTCTTTGATAAGTTTATTGAAAGCACGGTTAATCACCTGGCTTTCCATCGGACGGCCATTGCTGGAGCAAAAGACCAGGTTATTGTCGATGTATTCATCTCCAAACAGATCCATCAGCTCATCAATTTCTTTTTTTCTCTCTACCAGCATATAGGCAACTGTTTTCGGCAGGTACACGCGGCGAATACTGGTTTTGGTTTTAGGCTCTTTCAGGACCAGAGCAGTATGGGTACTGGCTATGCAAGGTGGAAACTTCTTAATAACACCTTTGTCGCTCAAATCGTCCAATGCACCTCGTGTAACCCGTTGCAGCTCTTTGTTGACGAATATATAAGCTGAACCATTTTCTATGCTCTGTGGTGCAATATCAATGCAGTCCCAGGTAAGGCCCAGCATTTCACCAATGCGTAAAGAGCAGGAGAACGCCAGATTTAAGGCAAGGGAGAGGATAGGATCATCACAGACTTCCATAGCCTTGCTCAGCGTTTCGGCAGTCCATATATCCCGTTCTTTATGTTCTTCTTTGGGAAGTGTCGCATTCAGGACAGGGTTACGGCTGATTAGTTCCCAACGCACCGCCTGATTAAAGGCACTGCGAAGTAGCTTGTGAATTTCTCTTACTGTATGCGGGGTCAGATATTCGCTTGTGGGTTTGCGGTTGTTGACGCTTACCGTTTTCACAGAGAGCAGATCACGGTAATACTTATCCATCATCCTTGGAGTGATGTCGGATAGTAACATATCTCCGATAATAGGAGTTATGTAGTTTCTCGCCAGACCACGGCGGCTTTCATATGTTGACATTGCCCAGGTATTTACACCATAGATGGACATATATTCATCGAGCAGATCGTTCAGGGTCTTTGCCGTAGGAATAAAGAAGGTTCCAGAGTCCTGCTCATACTCAATTTGCTTTTTTCGTTTTTTTGCTTCTGCATTTGTGCTGAAGGTTTCCCAACGCTGTCTGCGTTTTCCGTTTTCATCTGTGTAATCATACACCACAGAATATTTGCTTTTACGCTTCACGATAGATGCCATTTTCATTGCTCCTTTCTGAGATTTTCACATAATGAGTTTGCTTTTGATACCAGGCTTCAAAACTGCTGGTAATGATACGAATTCTTCGATCAATCAAGGTCGTCTCAAAATAGCCCCTTTTAACAAGGTCATAAGCTGTGCCAGATTTCAGCCCCAAAAGATCCGCCATTTCCGGAACTGACATCGTAGTATGCCTCCATTTCTCTCCGGGCGGTGTACCATCCACTTTTTTATAGTGGAACTGGCCGGCATACCAATCTTCAAAGCTATCCAGCATAACTCTCATTCGTCCGGCCACTTGAATTGTTTTGAAATAGTTCTTTTTAACCAACCAGTAGGATTCTACTTTACCAAGCCCAAGCATTTTGCCCATCTCTGGTACAGACATACTGGTCTTTACTCTTTGTTTTTGCATGGCTTTTGCCTCCTCTATAAAGTTTTTCTTGCTATGGCCTCATTGTAAGAGAAAGCAGAAAAAAAGTTAAGGATGTCGATTTGGAGATCGGCATCCTTGACAAATCATTCATCTGCGTGATCCAGCCAGTCATCAAAGCTCTTTTTGGAAATGCGGATATGACCGCCGACTCTGACGCTGTGGAATACACCTTGTTTTACCAGATTATATGCTGTAGGACGACTGATACCCAGAATGTCCTGAATCTCATCGACCGTATAGGTTCTTTTGTCATAGCTGACAGGATTTTGTTCATTAAATCGGTTCAATTCCGCAATTCTTGCTTCAAACATAAAAACGCCTCCTTTATCCGGTAAGTGGCCTTACGGAGCCTCCATTTCCTCTGGAATATGAATATCTAAACTAACTTGCAGAGCATCATCAATCGCTCTCATTTCTTCGCGAGATACGCGCCCAATGTACGATAAAACACGCCTTTTATCAATCGTTTTAATTTGCTCCAGCAGAACAACAGATTTCAGTCCAAGCTCTGGAACGCTCTCCAGTGCATAGTGTGTGGGCAGCTCCTTTTTCTTAATCCATTTACTGGTGAGCGGAGCTACGATCAAAGTGGGGCAGAAAAAATTCCCCACATTGTTTTGAAGAACCAGGACAGGACGGGTGCCGCCTTGCTCTGATCCAAAATAAGGATTCAAATTGGCATAATATAAATCCCCACGCTTATAAATCCAATCTTCTTTCATGTTCATCCTCCTATGTTTTGAGATTTGATTATGTAAGAAGGAGGCTCTGCAAATTACAGAGTCTCCTTCAATTTAGCGCCTGTTTTATCCCTTACTTGTCCACGACACCCCAGGGATTTGGGTAATCATTAAGCCGCAGGTGGCTGGCCTGCTTCTCAGGAGTTTCACCTCCACTTCGTTTGGTCTTACCCATGGCCTGCGACGGTTGTTATCACGCTCGGACTATGGCTGTAAGAGAGCTTTCCTCCTTGTTATGCCATGACCGGATGCCATCCGATGTATTCCAGCCTGATATATTTCTGATAAACCGCAAACTCATCTATACAGCAAAAATGGGTTGGCCTGTTATGTGAGTGGCAGCTCTCAGAAAATATACCGCTGATGTAGCGGCTATTACGCCCAAAGAGGATCAAACTTAATGATTCGTATATGAGGTTGTCAAGGTGCAAGTGAAAGGATTTCCCTCTCACTTGCTACTGCCACTTTTTTTAGAAATCTATAACCAACTTTTTTATTTTTTCTTCAATTTTTTTCAGACGCTTATGAGCTGCGGGCTGACTAATGCCATATCTTTTGGCTAATTGCAGTGTACTTGGCTTTTCCATGCTGTAATAATCCAAGATAAAAGAGCGTTCTTTCTGACTCAGCTGCTGCAAGGCACGGTGCAGATCGGCCATAAGAAGATTACAAATTGCTTGTTCCGCAGTATCAACAGATTCATCCACAAACAAATCTGTATCCTGATAACCTTCCTCTGTGCCGTCACGATCTCCCACATGGGAAGCTGGGAATATAGAGCGGCTTTTCTCATGTTCTTGGAGATAGCGGCTGTGGCGGTCCTCCTGCTGGTATTTTTCAAAATCTTTGCGAGAACATTCCATAATAATGCGGTCATCTTCATCACGGAACATTTTGACTGTTTCAACAAAAAAGCGCCCAGTAAAACAACCATTGCGGCGTGCCTTACTGAACGCTGAAAAACTGATTTCCTCCCATTCCTGTGGGCTGTTATTTTTCCAAATAAATACTCTCGTCATATCCTTTCCTCCGTTCAAATTTTTGGTAGTCAGCGAATTTGAACGGTGTCATGGATATTTTGCTATGTACGCCTCCCAGCGCATACCGGCCTCCTAATACCGGGCAAAGAAAAAGGCCGGAAGTGTTTTCACCTCCAGCCATGTTCCTGCCGCCATATTGCAGCAGGAATGAAAAAAGCCCGGTCAATGCCGGGCCTTATGTAGAAAAGTATCCAATTTAGCACATTCCTGCCACTATACCAAGTATAGCAGGTCGGAAGTCGGAAGGGAGTAGGGATTAGGTCGGGGATTTGTCGGGATTTAGTCGGAATTTAGTCGGGGCAGCTCCTCCAGGACTTCTGGAATAGAATATCCAAACAAGCAAACAGAAAATAAATAGATGGCTTCTCGTTTTCGGTCATAAAAGACACTGCGCTCTATATTTAGTTCTTCCAGCAATTCTTTCTCTGTACTGTTGAACCGATAGATGAATTGCTTAGTCAAAATTTCATAGTAAAGTTCTCCTCGATCTGGATACCGTTTCAGACGAAGGAGTGCGCGGTCAATAATATTGACCAGCATTTGATTTTGAACAAGGCAGCACACTTTTTCTTCAAAGGCTTGCAGTTCAATATCTGGTGCAAAATTTTCAAGATAGCAGAGGCCAGACTCTATATCTTGTTCTCCCATAATCCAAGCAGTTTCTTGTAATTCTTCTGCCCGTTCACTCAGAACCCAGACTACATCACGGTAAATCTTTAGAATCAGCTTACTTCTATGAAACGCAGCGTCGCTGTTAAGCCCCAAAGCTGTTAGCCTGCTGTTACATTTTTGGATTGTTGTACTTTCTTTTCTCATGGAATATCCCTCCTTGTTCGCAATATCGCGAACATATTAGGCGCAAAATAGCATAGAGGAGGAGAGTGAGAGAGGGCAGTGCCTCCCTCTATTCCTCCCTTTGGTTATATCAGGTTCCTGGATTTTAGACGAATCTGCATTGCTTGCTTGGAAACCTCAAAAATATTTGCCATTTCAGCAATGAGCTGTTCATCTGTCCGGCCTATTCTAAGCCGGTAAAAACACTTTTTGATCTGCGGTAAAGGCATCAGCAGAGCAGAGGCCAGAGTATCCGCCTGACGCTCAATTATGCCATGACTTTCGTCGGAAGAAACATTTCCGTTATAAGCAGCAACATCTCCAGTACCGGAGTACAACTTCTTATGTAGTACCCAATGAGCCAGCTCATGGGCACAGGTAAAACGGAGCCGCCCTAATTTTGACGGATCACAAAGCCGTTCATCAATTAAGATTGTACCGGCTCTTACTGCAATCATTCGATACTGTCTCTGTATCTGGTCATATAAAACAACGGCACCGTCATCGAAAATTGTTTCCCCTAATATCTTGGGGTTTTTTCTTAGTGTATGAAACTCCAGGATTAGATCAAACTTTGTCTCAATAATGGTTTCGATTGGCACAGGACACGGTTGACCGGATAGCAGAGAGGGATCATATTCCATCAGGATTTTTCGCCCTACCGCTTCGATTGCTTCTGTACGGATTTGTGGAATTGACAAAGCTCTCCCCCCTATCGTTTACGCTCCTTTAGCATTTTCATAAATGTCTGCCATTCTTCATCGGTAGCGTCTACTTCTTTTGCCACACGCAAGGCTGCCCGAACAATATCTTTTTCCATGATATAGTCTGGCAAATCAGCAGATACTGTATTGCGTGATTTTGCGGCCAGATCCAAAAGCAACTCATATTCTGATTTATCCAAATTCAGAAAGGCGGAGATGCGTTCCACAAAATCTCCATTGGGTGCAGGACGGCGGCTTTGTTCAATATCACACAGATAGCCGTAAGCAATATTCAAATGCTTGGCTGTATCGCGTAAATTGAATTTGTGCGCCTTGCGTTTCTCGGCTATAAATGATCCAAAAGTTATATTGCCCACAGCATTCACCTCTCATTTGTTCGACGAACTGCGAACATCTTGCTTATATTGTATATCGAACATCTGTTCACTTCAAGGATAAAAATTTCATTTGAAAAGAGGTGTTAAAAATCAATAACACCTCTTTTGCGCTATATAAATTCCTGAGCGATTTGCTGCATTTCTATAATGCACTCTTTTGGGGATAGAATTTTTATTTTTCCCTTAAATTTGAATATCCAGCCATAAAAAGTTCCACTGGGGTTCACTTCAATTTTTGCTGTGAAGTGCGCGTCATCATATCTCTCAACAGGGGCATCTTCTCCATAATGATCTATGATTACTCTCATCAATTCGTTTTCACATAGAAGGGTTACTTCCTTCGATGACTCCGATGTAAACATATCAACCATTTTATTTGTATAGGAGGCTACATCAAATCCCTCTATCGGCATAAAGCAAGTTTCAAGATTTTCTACACTTGTTAGCCGATCTACACGGAAGTGAGCAATCTTCTGATGCTTCAGAGAAAATCCAATCAAATAGTAATGGTCATTTTTCCATTCAAGCGCATAGGGATTTACGACATAATAATATCCATCGTGCTTTAAGATTTTCTTTTTTTCCTGAGTATATTCATAGTATTGGAACCGAATTTGCTGATGGTTTCCAATCGCTGTTTGGATATTATCAATGATATAGTAAACCTTTTCATTATGCGGTTTGACACGGCTGGATAAAGCAGCAAATTTTTGAAGCTGTTCTGCCTGATGTGTGCTGGTCAGACGGCATAATTTCTGTACCAGTTCCTCGGATT
>ENA-OZFY01000708-OZFY01000708.1-human-gut-metagenome-genome-assembly--contig:-NODE-708-length-9481-cov-5.668788_pt1 | contig 9481 bp, 14 predicted proteins | sample MGYA00244652_ERZ653650 | MGnify/ENA primary metagenome ERZ653650 (study PRJEB26926, sample SAMN06165117) | human gut metagenome | biome: ENVO:00009003; feature: ENVO:2100002; material: ENVO:00002003... | reverse complement strand
AGATGTGTATAAGAGACAGGGTATATACTATGTATGTACTTAATTATTAGACAACAAAAGCCGCATAACAACACCGCTACTGTTGGCGGCAATTGTCTATCTTAACAAAATATTATATCAAGTAGCTGGCAATCCTGCAATGTCGGGAGCAGTGAAGGGAAAGGGTGTAATTATGAAAAAAAGAACATGTGTAGAATTTGATGAAAAAATGACCGACTTAATGCAACAGATTAAAGATCTTAATGCTGTAAAAGACGGTCTTTTTTGTAATTTGGGAATTTTTAAAGGTCAAGATTTTTTAAAAAAGCTTGAAGATGTAGACTGTGAGCTTCTAGCGAAATATTCGGCATTGTTTATTTTGATTAATATAGAAATTGCCAGTAATGAGTGTGAATATCAGGAGGCAGAAAATGACAATTGAAATACCTGACATCACAGCAGCGTATGTACAAGAATATCGAGAAGTCGAAGCAGAGCTTCAAATCTACACAAATGAATATCTTTTGAAGTGCAGCAAGCAGGAACAGATACGATATAACAATCTCTGGTACAGACGCGACTATATCCGTTCATATATATTCGACATGATTCTATCCCCCATACAGAAGAGCGCAGGAAACGCTCCAAAGTAGAAGTCGAAACATAGCAAGGGCATAGCATTGCCCGCCGCTATGTCGTGGGAGCGTGAAGGCGGCTCCCACCTGAAGATGACAGCCTAGAAAGGGAAAAACATGAACCAGAAAACAAGAATCTTAGTATTAGCAGTAGCAAAACCTTACGACATGATACCGGAAGGCAGCCTTGAACGTGTATCCGGCTGTGCAATGCATTATGTGATTACAGATGATGTATTACGCGACCAGTTCGATGAAGACACCGGAGAAGTCGGATATATCCCGGCAAAGGAAAAGATGCCTAAGGAGTTCTATGAGATTGCTAAGGCGCAGGGTCTTCCAGCGTATGCAGATGCCGTATTCGGTATGAAGTCAAGCGGCGGTAAAAATGTATTTGTTATCAAAAAGCTTGATTTTATCCAGACAGAAGCACCTACAGCACCAGAAGAAACAGCAGCCAAGACAGCAGCGGCAACAAAACAGAAGTAAAGACGCACACCGCCGCCCTTTTTCCTAATGACCGCCGCAGGCTCACAACCTAGCGGCCATCAAGCCGGGCGGGAACCCATGGGCGTAGGCTTTGGATGCTTTTCCCAAAGACTAGGGCCCGGCTTGATAGCGGACGGCATAGAAGAAAGCTCCGGAGAATCAAAGAGTAAATAAAACCAATCAAATCAGCCTTCGGAGAACACAATACCCGGAAGAGAGCCGTAAAGAATACTAACGCTGCTTTATAGCGGTAGTATTTAGGCGAACGGGGTCGCGTGTGCGTTCCAAAAGAATCATGGAAGGGGTAAAAAGCATGGAACAGATATTTGAAAAAATAATAGCTTTTATAAAAATGCTTCTAAGCATGATAGGAATGATATGAGAAAAGCAATTAAAACTCTTGTAATAATATTACTGGCAGTAACAGCATTTATACTTAAACCTACAGACACAAGAGCGGAAGGAACAGGGAAAGAATATACACACAATTTTACAACAGAAGATTTAACTGACAGTTATTTTACAATAACCGGAAAGACAACATCAGGAAAGGGTTCTGTTGAATACAACGGCTTAACACTTACAACTGCATTAAAGATGGAAAGCAGTACACTAATACAGTTTGAAGCCAAAAAGAGCGCAGAATTAACATTAGTATTTGATAATAATTTCAATGGATATGTAAAAATATCAAAGCAGAATGTACAGGCAGAAAACGGACTGTTAAAAGTAACTGTGCATGAAGGAACGAATTATATTGAAAAATCTGATGTAGCAAATCTGTATTATATCCGACTTGTAGAAGAAGGCGAACAGGAAACAAGCTCCATAGCAGCGGAGGAAACATCAACACCCAAGGAAACAACTACCGAGAAAGAAACTGTTGATGACGCTGCACAAATTACCCCTACAGTTACATATGGAGAAATCATTATTGCTGCATTTATAGCTTTTCTGTCCGGAATATGCTGTGTATTAATATTTGTTTTCACTTTAAGATAGGAGAAAACATGAAAGAAATAATAATTGAAGTATTCCCAATAGGTTTTATATGTGGCGCAGGTCTTGCACTAATTATCTGGCTTATTGGTTATACAATAAATGTTCTATTAAGAACAATAAAAAAATCATAGGAGGAAAAAAATATGCGTTTGTTTTCAATGATTGCAGGAGAAGGTCAGGCTGCAGTAACAGTATCACAGTCATTACTTAATTCAATGCAGACAGTAGCAAATGATTGTTTATCATTTCTTACTTCTGCTCTTCCAATTGTGTTACCAGTAGTAGGCGCTGGTATTGTAGTAGCCTTTGGAATCAAGACATTCAAGAAAGTCACAGCAAAGGCTTAATAATTGTCGGATTAATAATCAATGAAGGGGACAGAAATGTCCTCTTTTTTGATATAAGGGGGTATTAATGTATAGAAGAATAAAGAAGATATTAATAGTGCCGCTCCTGATAGTAACTGTGTTGAGCTGCATGTTATATACAGATTATAGAAAGCCTGTACAAGTAGAAGCTGCTGTATTAACCGGTGATCCATTTGTAGATATATTTTCCTGGGCTTTGGAGCTTGTCGGCTTTAGTCCCAAAAACAAAGAAAATCAGGCTCACGCTTTACATGAGTTTTCAGAATGGTTAGTGCAGCAATGGAAGGATAATGCTGCAATGCTTGATACCTGGATGGACGCTGACCTGAAGAAAAAATGTGATAAATGGAAAGCTAAACTTGAAAAAAACTGGGATAGTATGTCAGCTTCTGAAAAATATCTTGAAGTAAGAAATATATATACCAGAAAGGAATATGATCAATCAGGTTCTTCTCTTTCCTATAGCGAATGGTTAGATGAAAATTATATAAATACAAATCCTTTTAAAACAGGCCGTTCTGAGAGCTTCCATTGCCCTTTAAATCTGTTCATAGAAAGGTGTATTGCTAACGGAGTATATACTTCTCATTATTCTTTAGATCAATGGGATCAGGCCGGGACATTTTCCTGTCTTGTTATGTTGTGTTTTGACTGGATGACTCATGTATCTAATTCTCTTTATAATGCAGCTTCTGCGCTATGGGATAATACTATAGGAAATGTTATCAGATATCGTGAATTGTGTAATATGTCATGGTTTAAATTTGTTAATAGTGAAGATTTTGATAATATGGTCAGTTATTATACCAGCAATACATATTATGATTACTTTTCAAATGCAAAGGAAATTTTTCTTGAATCAAAAAAAACTATAATATCAAGTATTCCATGTGATTACATTGAAAAAATTTCTGATATTGGAACAAAATACGCTCTTGCAATAAAGATATTTAAGTCTTCCGGAGCAGATGCAGTTGAGTATTGGCTTGTTGATGTTCCTGAAGATTGTACAACAGTCAAGCTAAATAAATATAGTTATCAGTTTAGCTACTTTAGTTATAAATTTTTAAATTCGTCAGGTGCAGCATTAACAAGCAGTAATACTGCAGGAAGACTTATGACATATTATGCAAGTGGAGGATCTGATTTTAGTTTCAGGTTTAATAATGAATTTATAACATTTCAGCCTGCTTCATTTTCTGAGGTTAATAGTTTTGTAAATACTGTTAGTATGAATTCTTCTCCCGCATATACAACTATTATACCTTTTGGAATGTCTGATGTAGCAATGGATTTTTCTGGAGAATCATATGCAGGTACTAAAGTATATGAGAGAGATAAAGATGATGAGGATAGTATTCCTTTTGATATTGCAAGAGTAGGTAATAATATAGCTGATAGTGTTGCTGGAACTGTTATTGATATTGGTGATATTACATATGTTCCTGCTTATGATGAAGTTATAGATAGAGATTTAACTGAAACTGGAGTTGCAGCCAGGGAAGAAGAAAATGATAAAGCTTTAACGGAATCAATAACCAAAGCAGAAGAAAGAGAAAAAGATGAAGCAAAAGAAGATGCTAAACCAGATACAGGTACTGATACCAAAGATGAAGACCTGGATAAATACAAAATCAAAGTAACAGATATATTCCCATTCTGTATACCATTTGATATTTACAGATTTTTTTCCTGTCTGGCTGCTGATCCGGTTGCTCCAAGTTTTACAATCCCGTTAATTGTAGAAAACAGTTTCGGTATTCCTGCATATTCAGTCGATATTGATTTTTCAAAATTTGATTCTGTTGCTGCAATATTGCGAAAAATGGAGCTGCTAGGTTTTTGTGTTGGTCTTGCATTTGTAACTAATAAACTTATTAAGCATTAAGGGGGAATTATGGAATTATTTACTCAATTCTGGGAGAAGCTTCTCAAGGTATTACCTGTAAGCCCCTTCCTTAAGTTCTTTGATTCATTTGAAGATCTTCCAGCGCTTGGATATCTTAACTGGTTTTTCCCGGTTAAAGATTGTCTTGTAGTAATGGCTGCATACCTTGTCGCGGTAGGTGTGTATTATGTCTATAGTGTAATAATGCGCTGGATAAGAGCAATTGAATGATATTTTTATATAGTGGTACTCCCGGCTCTGGTAAATCTCTGCATACCGCGGATGTTATTTTGCATGGACTCCAGAGAGGAAGGCCTATTATATGTAATTTCGATGTCGCCCATGATATTAAAGGGCGGAAATATTTTACCTACTGCCCTAATGAAAAGCTGTCCCCTGAATTCCTAAAACAATACAGCAAAGATTATTTCAAGGGTAAGAGAATAAAAGAAGATGCCATATTGCTTGTTATAGATGAATGTCAGATCATGTTTAATGCCAGGGAATGGAGTGCTTCAGGTCGTATTGACTGGCTGGACTTTTTTACGAAGCATAGACATTATGGTTATACAGTTGTCCTTGTTGCTCAGTTTGACCGAATGATAGACAGACAGATCAGAAGTCTTATTGAATATGAATATGTACATAGGAAGTTATCAAATTTCGGTTTAAAGGGTATGCTTCTTAATCTGGCAATGGGAGGCCGTACCTTTGTAAGTGTAAAAATATGGTATCCAATGAAAGAAAAAGTTGGTCAGGAATTTTTTCATGCCAGGAAGAAATTATATAGAATTTATGATAGTTACCAGACATTTGAATAGCGGTGTCAGCCTGTTGGTTGCGAATGGGGATTAAGGGGACCCATGAGCGAAAAACAGGCTGACCACCGGATATCCAATGGGTGGTCAGAAAATACAAGTAAAAAGCACCAAAAATATAGATAAATACTGGAAAAAATGAGTATTTTAAAATTTACTGAAACAGCCCTTTTAGTAAATTTTGAGAACGGGGGAAAAATGAGTTTTATTGAACATGAATTTGATAACCAGCAGAATCAAAACTGGTTCTTCCGGAAGGAAAAAAAATTTCTTCACAATATTGATACATTCTATTATTCTGTAAGCTTTGTAAATGATTTTATGAAAGATTCTGCAGATCCATATGTAAAAAAGTTTCGTATAGACATGCAGAAGTTAGCTGATACTGAAGCAATTGATATTAACATAGATTGGACATTGCCCGGTCTGGAAGATATGCAGCTGACATATAGTAATCGCTCTTTTGCCGGATATTATAATAATTGTATCTCCTGTCCTGATACATTTGATATATTTATTGCAACAAGAGTACCAACGGATGTCACAAGTGAGATTCTTGTTCAGTTAAGATCTAAGCCGTTATGGTTACAGGGTGTTAATGCAGCATTTGAGTATTCCATGCGTGTTATATTCGCAATCGAAAAATACTATCATCTTCACATTCATGAGGTAAAAGAAAATCGTATTGATTACTGTTGGCACACTAATTATCTGCAGTCTCCTGAAAAATATTTGAGAATTGATAATTTCTGTCAGATGCAGGTAAGCCGTTATAAAAGAATCAATTATCAGTATCAGTTTAAGCCTAACAATGAATATGAAAATGATTATATATCTCTTGGCAAGCGTAATGATAAATGTTTTGTAAGAATGTATCTGAAGACAAAAGAGGTAATAGAACAGGGCTATAAACCATGGTTTATTAATGAATGGTATTATAATCAGCTTATAAGCAGATATGATTACTATGTATTGTCTAACCTGTATGAATTGCGTAATTGGAAATATCTTGATATTGTCCGGCTGCAATTCTATGCAGAATATGGTAAAAATGTGTTTTTTATAGAAAAATGTAATGAATATATGCATGAACTTGCTACTAAAGGCTCTGTTAATTTTGATTCTGTCCAAAAACTGGCAGATAAACTTACACCCAGAATTACAATTGTAATGAATGTGGAATTTCAGACAACCAGGAAAGGAACAAAATCATATTGTCTTATAAAGCATGAGCGTAATAAAAAATATGGTGTGTGTAAAAGAATATATGATTATCTGGACAACAGGAGAATGATAACAGAATATCTCACACATGATACTCTCCGCCTTGTAGATGTTACTACAGACAGTAATAAAAGTCGGTGTGATTATACTAACTTTTGGAAAGCATTACGCAGAACAAAACAGGTTGATGTTAAAAAAAGTAAAGTACCTGAGAAGCTGCACAGGGAATATTCAAGGAAGCTTGATTATAACCTTATGAAAAAGCGTTATATACATAGTGCAATATCATTTTCTCTTTATGGTAAGGGTATAAACAATGATGATGTTGAAAAGGACTTTTTAGATAACCTGGTTATGTTAAATGATAATGATATTCATCATGCTATGAATTACAAGTATAAACGAAGTCGGCAGCTCAACCAGAAAGATTTTGACGGGTCAATTATAGATGAATGAATTTTACATACAGAAATTTATTATGCAGCGTAAGTCATACTTAGCTCCTGATTCTATTCGTTACTATATGGAAAATTTAACTAGGTTTGAAAAATGGCTGTCTATAAGTAACCTGAATATACCGGAGCTTACCAGTGACAATCTAAGGCAATATATAATCTATCTTGGTTTAACTGGTATTAAGAATGTATCATTACATACTTACTACAGAGCTGTTCGTGTATTTTGTTCCTGGTTATATCAAGAAGGGTATATAGATATTGATATTACGCAGCGTATAAAGCTGCCAAAAGATGATAGTGAGATTGTGATTCCCTTAACCAGAAATGAAGTTGCTGCAATAGATGAATATATAATCAATTCTGAATTAGCTTTGAGGAATTACTGTATATTTCATTTGCTTCTTGATTGCGGACTTCGCCGTCAAGAAGTAATTAATTTAAAAACAGACTGTATCAGGAAGAATACTTTAACAATCAAAAATTCAAAAAATAACAAATCAAGAATTGTATTATTGCCTGATTTCCTGCGTATGAGCATTAACAATTACCTGGGTAAAAGATCCGGAGTAGTCTTTCTTGATAGATATAATGAGGAACAGATAACAGAAAATTCTATAAAAAAGATGTTTGCAAATATAAAGAATCTTCCAGGAATGGAAAGAGTACATGCACACCTTTTAAGGCATACATTTGCAACCAGTTATTTATATTATGGCGGCAACATGGAAATGCTCCGTCTCTTGATGGGACATTCTTCTTATACAATCTTGCAAAACTATGTACACTTGGCAGCTCAAGAAGAGCTGATCGGGTCCGGATTGTATGAATTAGATGAAATATTTTTTAAAAATCGGAGGAAAAATTAAATGAAAATTGTATTTAGTGTATTAATTCTGTTGGCATTGGATTTGCTTATATTTTATATAACACACAATGTTACTAAAACATATGTTAAGGAGCAGCGTATTATATCAAATAACTTGGAAACATTAATAACATCTGTTGAAACAACTAAATTGGGAAGTTATTGTGTTGCGGTAAAAGATGGAGATAAAACATATTTTGAAGAATATTATATATATCATGATGAGAAGTATAACCGTGATTTAATTGTTCCTGATAGTTTAAAAAGAGAATTTGATAATGACCTTCAAAGATATGAAAAGATTTTTTAAAACAATCCTGGACACCCTGATTAAGAGGGTGTCTATTTTTGTATAAAAAATAAAAGCCTTACAACCTAGGATTCCCTAAATCATAAGACCTTCCAGTGCACCGCCAGGGGTTCGAACCCTGGACACCCTGATTAAGAGTCAGGTGCTCTACCAACTGAGCTAGCGGTGCATTTTCTTTGTCGTTGTTGTGTCTCCCGCAACGACAAGACATATGTTATCACATGATTTTAAATAATGCAAGTACTTTTTCAAAAAAAATTAAATATTTTTTTCGATTTTTTTATATAATAGGTGAAATTAGTGATTTTCACGGGCTTCCTGACACTTTTTGCAATAGCCATAAAGCTCTAATTTGTGTCCGGTAACGGTAAAATCTCCGGTATCCTGTTCCAGATGTACGTGTGCAAAGGGGCAGCTGGGCAGCGGAATCCGCTTATGACATTCCAGGCAGACCGCATAATGGGTATGTTCCCCACGGTTCAATTCGTATACTACGGTACCGTCTCCCATGAACGTAGTCTTCTCTACCATTCCGTGTTCTTCAAATGTTGCCAGGATCCGGTAGATTGTGGATACAGCATAATCGCTGCCTTCGTGTTCTTTCTCAATACGATTGTAAATCTGCACGGCGCTGAGGGGTTCGGTCGCTTCCTCCAGTACCTGATACACGCATTTTCTCTGTTTGGTCCATTTCAATCCCTTAGGGTAGGAAATATCATTGTGTTCACATTTATGTTCTTCCATAGATATCTGTCCTTTAATATCGCGATCCTGGGCATCCGCAGTGCTGCTCAGCTCGGTAACGCCCTGCATTCCCTCACTGGACGAGCGTCGCCCTATCAAAATTGGATCTGCCTCTTATGCCTGCAAGCAGTCAAAGAGTCAGCTCTCTATTTTGGCACTGCTTGTGCCTACAGCCAGTTTATCACAATTCCTGCTAAAACGCCAATCACATATAAAATTCCCACGATTTTCAGATTTTCCTTTTTATCCGGATTCACTTTCACTTTCAGTTTATCAAAATCAATTCCCGCACTCACAGTTCCCTCATATGCCACATGATAAAGAAGCGTCTTTCCGTCTTCATCATAACCGGCTGCTACCGCATTATACGTATACTCAAGTGTAGACAGTTCACTGATATCTAAAATTTTTTCAATCGATGACTGACTGATCGTTGTTACCTCTCCTTCTTTTGAATCAAAAAATCCTTTTTTTATAACAAATACGATCAGAACGATCACTATAATTCCTATAACTCCTTTTATCAATCCTGGAATGGAAGTGAGTACTTTCAAAGGATTGATCTTGGGAACAGCACCTTTCTTTTTTCTACTTTTGTTCTTCATTCTTTTTTCTCCTCATAAGTTCTTTTTCAGATTTTCTTTTTGAATACTTACATTTTTCATGTTTCTTGCTGTTTCGGATTTATTCAAGTATAATAA
>ENA-OZFY01000704-OZFY01000704.1-human-gut-metagenome-genome-assembly--contig:-NODE-704-length-9550-cov-12.268246_pt1 | contig 9550 bp, 4 predicted proteins | sample MGYA00244652_ERZ653650 | MGnify/ENA primary metagenome ERZ653650 (study PRJEB26926, sample SAMN06165117) | human gut metagenome | biome: ENVO:00009003; feature: ENVO:2100002; material: ENVO:00002003... | reverse complement strand
TCCATGTCGCATTCTTTCAACAAACAATCTTTTCCCTTGTGAAATAAAATAGGATTCTAGCTGGTCAACAGTCTTGCCGTTGCCAAACCAATCGTTCTCTATGCGGTAAGCACGAAAAACTACCGGACGGCGGGCCTGTTCAAATCCGGGCTCGTCTGCTTCACTGGTACCCATCCGGGTTTCCAACTCTTTGCAAGCGGCTTTCACTTTTTCTAATCCTCCCAACATTTTAGGACCTAAAGAAGAGAGGACCCAGGCAGAGCCTGCCGTACCGAAAATGTAAGTTACAGCATATGCCACGGGAATGATATTAATCATATCACTTTTTTGGGAAGAGGATATGTTGAGTCCGTTTATGGTATCTTCTGCTACTCCTATGACGGCAGAGATAGTTTGTGCTCCGGCCAGTAACCCGGCTGCTTCACCGGCATTATATCCCATTAAGATAGCTAATAACCAAGTGATAATCAAACAACCTATACACATGAGCGCGGCGAATCCTACTTGAGGTAAACCATCTTTTTTCAGTCCGCGAAAGAATTGTGGTCCCACTTTGTATCCGATGGCAAAAAGGAATAAAAGAAAAAACACGGATTTCACCGGTTCTTCTATTGTAATGTTAAGCTGTCCCACTAATACCCCTACTAGCAATACACTGGTGACGATTCCCAAACTGAATTGTTTTATTTTCATTTTTCCAATCCAGAAGCCTGCGGCGATTGTCAGAAAAATCGCCAGTTCTGAATGCTGTCTCAAAAGATGTATAACCCATTCCATATTTCTTTCTTATTATAATTGCTGTTTAAAACAGAGTGGGGGTAAAGAAGTTGAGTTAAAAAGCTCCAAATTGTACTTAGTTCTAATATTTTTTATTTTATTTGCATAGAGATGATACTTGACTTATGAAAATAAAGTTGTTTGTAAAATATATTTCTTTGTTAGTTCTCTTGTTTGTTGCTGATGGTTGTAAAGAAAAAAAAGCTGACACATATGTGACTAAGGTCACCGATTTAACGGGAGAGGAAGAACAAGTTTTGAAATTGGAATATGATCGTGATGGTAAAATTATAAAGTATGGGGATACCCCGGTAAGGTATGAGGGCGACCAGATAACCATCGGACAGATGGATTGTTTGAATACCGGCAATAAGCTTTGCAATGTTACGTTTCAAATAGGAAAAGGCAAGGCGAGGGAGAGTAGGGCCCGTTGTATGTTGAAGGTAGGAGAAGAGGTTTATGAAGCTGATAAACAGACTGTCTATGATTATAAAGGAGATACTATTTTTATCAATTCTGATTATCGTGCTACTTCCGATTATCGTTTCTTGAAGAAAGTGCAAGGAAAATATGTTTTTGATCAGTTGGGACGGTTGAAGGAGGTGATGACTGTTTTTACTGAGGCAAATGATAGTGTGTCCAGTTGTCATACTTATTATAATTATGATAATAACATCAACTATCAGGCGAATCTGAATTTACAGGCTTATGTGATTGATTATGATGGGGTGGATAGTTTCTTCTATTTTTTATTGAATCTTGGGCAGTTGAGGAATAGAACAGCCTTACCTAATGATATCGGATATTGTATGAATCATGGTTTAAGCACTTATAATGTGCATGCCAATTATCGTCTGGATGATGAGAATCCGGTCAGGATAGAAGTTTTATATAATTATACCAAACTTCTATCCCGAATAGATTTATCTTATAATCCTTTAAATTAATTCATCGGGAAGTATAAACAAGTCTACTTCATTGGCGCCTTGCTTTATCAAGTCTTTCTTATCTATTTGGTAAAGACGGATAAACTCATCATGACTGTCGCATAGTTCCTGGGCTTTGCGATAATATTCTATTGATTTTTCTGTTTCATTCAGGATATAATACACATGTCCTGCATTCATCCAGTCTTCCATAATGGGCTTGGGCTCGGATATCAGCAAGTCGTAATATTTCTTGGCTTGTTGATGGTTGCCGGTAATGAAGGAACACCATCCGATGGCGCGTCGGGCATTCTGTGGCTTTTTATCCAGATACTCCACTTTGAAGAAATAAGCCAGTGCTTCATCGTATCGTTCCAGTGCCATCAGGCATTGTCCTATTTGTAGTGCCAGATTCAGACTGTCGGGCTGTGCCTGTTCCACCTTGTTATAATATTCCAAAGCTTTTGGGTAGTTTCCCTCTTTTCTATAACATTGTGCCAAATGGCGGTTATTCCATGTATTATCAGGGATCAGCAGATCTGATTGCAGGTAATAATCTATCGCTTTTTTATAGGAACCGATTTTCTGATAAATGAAACCTGCTTTCTGCCATAATTCGGCATTTTTACGATTGTATAATTCAATTGATTTATCATAGAGAATTCCGGCTTCTGCCAAGTCGTCGTGTGTGAATAGGTAATCTGCCAGTTTGTTGATATACTCTTTGTGTAACAAGGCTTGAGACAATGCTTCTTTATTCCATAAGTCCAGAGTGTCCTCAAAAATGTCATGTATTTCATGTCTTCTTGACCATAATTTGAAGAAACGGTAGAGGTCATGAATGTATTGCCGGCTCACGAATTCAGCGCGGGCTTTTGATTGTGACATCTCTTTTAAACGTTCTTTCAGTTCTTCAGAAGCTTCATGTTGTCCGTTCAATTGTTGCTGCATGAGATTCCTTTGGCTTTCCGGCATTTGTAACATGGTAAAACAAAAAGAGTATTTGTCGGAATTGCAGAATACATCCGAATTCATCAAAATGTTGAGCAGAGAGATTTTTTGTTCGTCATTTCCGAGAGATAATTTGGCGATATCCTGATATTGGGGATCAAAAGGATAGAACCAGTGAGAAATTTTGCGGAAAAACGGGAATTGTTTCAGCTGTGAAAAGGTACTCATATACACATCTGCCCCGGACATTTGCAGTTCACCTAATTCGCGCAATTTATCGGTAATGCCTGAACGGTCAATCCATTCTTCCCATTCCGGATTATGATCTTCGGCATCTTCATCCAGTCCTTCCAAATTAAGTTTGGGATTTTTCATCATTTCGGGAATGATTTCTTCACGCATCTTCTTGTCTATCTTTCGGGTTTCACGGGAAGATTGCAATAATTGAATCTGGATATGATGCAGGTTTTTGATGAACTCGGAATTTTCATTCAGTTCATTTATGCGCGACACGGCTTCAGGGTATTGAAGGATACGCTTTTCATAATAGTAGCATGTTAGTGCGATCCCTGCAATAGCCCGCTGATTCAGCATGGTATCCTGATGGGTATAGGCGTTCAATAGAAACATGAACTTGCGGATGTCGAATATTTGTAGCAGGCTCATGGTAACGGCGCTGACCATTATGGAAAGGTCGTTGACTTGGATCAATAGTGAGTTGAACAAAGTTTGCGCTTCAGCATATTCCGATTCACTCCACCGGGTGGATACCCATATTTTTTCAAATAATTCGTCTACAGCTGTTTCGTGACGTTTTCTCATGGCATCCATTTCTTCATTTCTTTTGGCCTCGGTGGTATATATCAATGGTGCTGTAGCCATATCTTCTGTATACGCCTCCAGTTGCATTTGTAATTCGGCATAGCTGTGAGGAGGGCTTTGGACAAAAGTGCGCATTGTGTCATAATAGGCTCCGTAATTTTGTGTTGCCTGTACGGCTATATGGATACGGTCGGCCAGTTCGTATGCCGTGCGTAACATTTTATGGTATATTTCCACCTTATTGGGATCTTTCATCCCTTTTGAAGTATATTGCAGCATCAGGTCGTATGACGTTTGCAGGGCTTCTAGCTCATTCTTTAATTGCCAGTCGGAAGTATGGGTGGCATATCCTGTCATTTGGGATAATGCTTCTTTTAACCGATATTGGTCTAATAGTTTTATGATTTCTTCGCGCATATTTTAAAGTTCTATTTGTATGTCTTTTATAAACAAATGCGGGCAGACTTCGGTTCTTGGCTTATTTCAGCCAGGTTGCCCGTTTCCATATATATTCCATCGGGCCGTGAGAGTGGTGATTCATCCACCAGCGGCAGAAAGAGAATTGCAAGATGAAGAAAACTATTCCTGCCAGGCAGCTGGCTGTGATACCAAACTGATTGTGCAATGCAAATCCCCAGTTGTAGTATAACATGGAACCTACTATACTTTGAGTAATATAATTGGTAAGGCTCATCTTTCCGTATGGCGTTATTTTCATTAATCCGTCGTGTAAGTTTGTCTTGTAAAAAGCGAAGACGACACCGGATACCAGAATCAGCATAAATGCAAAATTGGAAAGCGAGGTGATGATTAGTGAAAGAGGGGTCAGAATGGATTTATTTGTGATAAAGTCCGGTAGCATATTGCCCAATCCATATAAAGGGAAAAATGCGACGAGTGAGCCTGCAAGTACCTTGTTCCATACCTTCAAGTGCTCTTTCAAAAAAAGTTCCTTGCGCCCTATCAGCATACCGAGCAGGAAAAGGGCGGCTGTTTGGAATACCCGTCCGTGATCCCAGGCCCAGGCAAGGCTTGCCAACTGTCCTTCCCATAAATTGACACGGATGGTTTCCAGAAAATTACCATTGCTTTGCACTGCAAAAGTTGCATTCCAGAAGCTGCGGGTGGGGATGGCCGGAGTAACAAATTCCGGATCGAGACAGGCACGTATTACATAATAAAGCGGCAATGGCTGGATCAATAGCAGACATGCCAATGCAAATATCCATTTGTCTTTCAGCCGGCAAGTCAGTGGCAGGATGAAACCTACTAAAGAATAAAGGACCAGCACTTCCGCTGTGAAAAAACTGGCATTGATATTACCTATCAGGAAAAGAAGAATTAACCGCCAACAAAAACGTAGACGGAAATCATTGCCCCGTAGGCGTTGGTTGTCATCTTGAATAAAAAAGCTAAAACCGAAAAGTAAAGCGAATATGGCGTATGCTTTTCCGCCGAACATGAAGAATAACCCGTTCCAAATGGCTTTGTCCGAGAAGTTCAGCCACGCACTTTGTCCGGCTGTATCGGGAAATGAGTAGAAATTAAAATGTTCGATAGAGTGCAGGATGATGATTCCCATCACTGCCAGTCCGCGTAGCACATCAGCTACATCTACACGTGCGTGTCCTTTCAATTTTGTGTTTATTGCTTTTGTTTCCATGGGGTTATATATTAGCGTACAAAAATAGGAAAATCTTGAATAGTTGGCAAAAAAAGGAGGAAGTAATCAGATATTTCTTTAATTTTGTCCCCATCTTAAAAAAAGATATGGATATTTCGGAATTGCAACGTATTTATGCCGGTCATCCTAACACTAAGGGACTGGCTGCGTTATTGGAAGATTCCTCAGTGAGGACTATTTTCCTGGGAGGATTACATGCTTCTGCGGCAGCTTTATTTGTTTCCTCCTTTCTTAGAGAGAATAAACAGACATTTGTATTTGTACTGGGTGACTTGGAGGAAGCGGGTTACTTTTATCATGACCTGACACAGGTGAACGGTGATGAGCATATTTTGTTCTTTCCATCCTCGTATCGTCGGGCTGTTAAATATGGGCAGAAAGATGCAGCCAATGAGATCCTGCGTACGGAAGTGTTGAGCCGTTTACAGAAAGGCGATCCGCTATGTGTGGTGACTTATCCCGAAGCGTTGGCGGAGAAAGTGGTATCACAAGAGGTACTGATGGACAAGACGTTAAAACTTGGTGTGGGTGAGCATGTGGACACAGAGTTTATCACGGAAGTGCTGGCCGGTTACGGATTCGAGCATGTGGATTATGTTTATGAACCGGGGCAATATGCTGTACGCGGTAGTATTATTGACGTCTTCTCTTTTGCTTCCGAGTATCCTTACCGTATTGACTTTTTTGGTGACGAGGTAGACAGCATCCGTACTTTTGAAGTGGAAAACCAGCTTTCGAAAGAGAAGAAACAGAGCATTGCCATCGTGCCCGAGCTGACGAATGCCGCCGACAAGAGCGGGGTGTCTTTCTTTGAATTCATTCCTCGGGAAACAGTTCTGGCAATGAAAGACTTTCTTTGGGTACGTGAAAGAATACAGGTAGTACGGGAGGAGGCACTCTCTCCTCAGGCGCTTGCCGCATACGAGGGAGAGAAGACGGAACTGATGAATTTGGAACTGAAGCTGATAGACGGGGCGGAATTTACAGTACGGGCTTTGGAATTCAAACGGATTGAATTTGGTAACAAACCTACAGGAACTCCACAGGCAACGTTGGCTTTCGATACGACGGTCCAGCCTATTTTTCATAAGAATTTTGATTTGGTAAGCACTTCATTCACTGATTATCAGAAACGAGGTTACACCTTATATATATGTACCGATAGTGAGAAGCAGGCAAAGCGTCTGAAAGATATCTTTGAGGAGCGTGGCGATCATATTACGTTCATTCCGGTCAACAAGACTTTACATGAGGGCTTTACAGATAATGTATTGAAAAGCTGCTTTTTTACAGACCATCAGATTTTTGATCGTTTCCATAAATACAATCTTCGTAGTGACAAGGCGCGTAGCGGTAAGGTGGCATTGACCTTAAAAGAGTTGAGCCAGTTTGAGCCGGGTGACTTTGTGGTACATATAGATCATGGTGTAGGCCGTTTTGGCGGATTGGTACGCATTCCGAATGGAAATACTACCCAGGAAGTGATTAAACTTATTTATCAGAATGAGGATGTGGTATTTGTTTCCATTCATTCCCTGCATAAAATATCCAAGTATAAAGGGAAGGAGGGAGAAACTCCCCGCCTGAACAAATTGGGGACCGGTGCGTGGGAAAAAATGAAAGAGCGTACCAAGAGCAAAATCAAAGATATAGCCCGTGACCTGATCAGACTGTATTCGCAACGTAAACAGGAAAAAGGATTCTCGTATAGTCCCGACAGTTTTATGCAACATGAATTAGAGGCGAGCTTTATTTATGAGGATACCCCCGACCAGTTGAAGGCGACTCAGGATGCCAAAGCCGATATGGAGAGCGACCGTCCTATGGACCGTCTGGTGTGTGGTGATGTGGGTTTCGGAAAGACTGAAGTGGCTATTCGTGCTGCTTTCAAGGCTGTGGCTGATAACAAACAGGTGGCTGTGCTGGTTCCCACTACGGTGCTGGTCTATCAGCACTTTCAGACTTTCAGCGAACGGTTGAAAGATTTTCCATGTAAGGTGGATTATTTGAGCCGTGCCCGCAGTGCGAAAGATGTTTCCAAAATAGTGAAGGAACTGGCGGATGGAAAAATAAATATTTTGGTCGGTACACATAAAATCATCGGTAAAAGCGTTAAGTTCAAAGATTTAGGATTGCTGATCATTGATGAGGAACAGAAGTTCGGAGTTAGTGTGAAAGAGAAGTTGCGTCAGATGAAAGTGAATGTGGATACACTTACTATGACCGCTACCCCCATCCCCCGTACTTTGCAGTTCTCGTTAATGGGCGCCCGTGATCTTTCTGTTATTCAGACTCCGCCTCCCAACCGTTATCCCATTCAGACAGAGGTGCATACCTTTAATGAAGATATCATAACGGAAGCGATCAATTTTGAAATGAGCCGTAACGGACAGGTGTTCTTTGTCAATAACCGCATACAGAATCTGGTAGAATTGGAATCCATGATCAAGCGGAATATACCCGATTGCCGTGTCTGCATAGGTCATGGACAGATGGAGCCCGAAAAGCTGGAGAAGATTATTTTCGACTTTGTGAACTATGATTATGATGTGCTGCTGGCAACCACCATTATCGAGAGTGGTATTGATATACCGAATGCCAATACGATTATCATCAACCAGGCGCAGAATTTTGGATTGAGTGATTTGCACCAGATGCGTGGACGTGTGGGAAGAAGCAATAAAAAAGCATTCTGTTATTTGTTGGCGCCTCCATTGACTTCACTGACTCCCGAGGCAAAGCGCCGTCTTCAAGCCATTGAGAATTTCAGTGATTTGGGCAGCGGTATCCATATAGCCATGCAGGATTTGGATATCCGTGGAGCAGGAAATATGCTGGGGGCGGAGCAGAGTGGCTTCATTGCCGATTTGGGTTATGAAACTTATCAGAAGATACTGGCCGAAGCGGTGAAAGAGTTGAAAGAGGATGAGTTTGCCGATCTTTATGCAGAGGAGTTGCAGGCAGCGGGAGAAGAGAAAATCAGTGGCGAGAACTTTGTGGATGAATGTCAGGTGGAAAGTGATTTGGAATTGCTTTTCCCCAATGAGTATATCCCCAGCAGCAGCGAACGTATGTTGCTTTATCGTGAACTGGACGGATTGGAATTGGATAAGGACCTGCTCGCTTTCAAGGCACGGTTGGAGGACCGTTTCGGAAAGGTTCCTCCCGAAGGGCTGGAACTTCTGCGTATCGTACCTTTGCGCAGATTGGCTAAACGGTTGGGGGTGGAAAAAGTATTCTTGAAAGCCGGACGAATGACTTTGTTCTTTATCAGTAATCAGGAAAGTCCTTATTATCAAAGTGCGGCTTTTGGCAAGGTGATTGATTACATGAGCAAGAATCCGCGTTACTGCAATTTGCGTGAGCAGAACGGCAAGCGTAGTATGGTAGTCAAGAATGTGGAAACGGTAGAGACGGCGGTAGGTATTCTGCAGGAGATGGTGAGCTTGTGATAAAAGATGTCTGTATTGGCGGAAACCGGCATTGCCGTAGAGTAAGCAGGATATGTTAACGTAAAATTGAATATTAACTAAATAAACAGCTGATTTTTAATTAATTGTTTAACGGAATTGAATTTGGGGTGTTTTATATTAAAAAATAATATAAGACACTCCTTTTTCTTTTAACTTATCTATATTTTTACTATCTTACTTCCAGTTTAAAAGCGGACACTGAGATTTTTACTCACATATTGTCTAATTTAAAAAACACTTGTTATGGAAGTGAAAAAAGCACGAAGAGCCGACCTTGAAAAGGGTAAGTCCCGTTGGCTGTTCATGGGTCTCATTGTGACGCTGTCGTTTATGTTTGTTTCGTTCGAATGGACTGAACGTAATGTAACTTACGCGATCAGTGATTTAGTCAGTGACCCGGATTTCTTTGAAGAATTAGTTCCTGTAACCTATAATCAGGATAAACCTCTGCCGCCACCGCCTCCGCCGGCTGCCGTCAACCCGGAAGAGCTCAATATAGTGGATAATAACTCGACGGAAACAGAAACCGATATTGCAGCTTCAGACCCTACGGATGCTCCGGTAATTATACCGACCCCTATTGAAGTACCCGAAGAAGTAGTGGATGAAAATGTGGAATTTGTGGTGGTGGAAGAGATGCCGGTATTTCGTAACGGTAATGCTGATTTGATGAGGTATCTGAGTGAAAACATCAAATATCCTACCGTCAGTGCCGAGCAGGGAGTTCAAGGAAGGGTAGTGGTGCAGTTCGTTGTGGGTGTTCATGGAGAGATCCTGAATCCGGTAGTGGTGAAGAGTGTGGATCCGTATCTGGACAAGGAAGCAATCCGCGTGATCAGTTCCATGCCAAAATGGAAGCCCGGCAAGCAAAGAGGAAAAGCAGTGAGGGTGAAATACACTGTTCCTGTAGTCTTCAG
>ENA-OZFY01000687-OZFY01000687.1-human-gut-metagenome-genome-assembly--contig:-NODE-687-length-9718-cov-4.476664_pt1 | contig 9718 bp, 8 predicted proteins | sample MGYA00244652_ERZ653650 | MGnify/ENA primary metagenome ERZ653650 (study PRJEB26926, sample SAMN06165117) | human gut metagenome | biome: ENVO:00009003; feature: ENVO:2100002; material: ENVO:00002003... | reverse complement strand
ACATCCATCATTTATTATCTGTTAGATTTTATAACCAGTAATAAAAACATGACGACAGAAGAACGCAGTAAACAGATTGCGGTAGCAGTCCGGACGCTTGGAAAATTCAAATTCAGTAACGGAATGTCAGCAGCAAAAGCATAAGTTATAAGAAGTAACAAGGCTGTGTATGGGGAAAAAACCTGTACACAGCCGTTTTTATGCTTAAAATACAATAAAAATTAAGACATGTTTTAGAATTGCTATGCATAATATATAATAATCCAGACAGAAACCGGTCGCTTTTGTACAATTTTACATGTTTGTATGATTACTTTTGGTTTTTGATGTGATATTATTAGTACAACAAAAAAAGGAGGAGGGCTTTTTTAATGGCTAAATATGTTATGGCACTCGATGCCGGAACAACTAGTAACAGATGTATCTTATTCAATGAGAAGGGTGAGATGTGCTCAGTAGCTCAGAAAGAGTTCACACAGTTTTTCCCAAAACCAGGCTGGGTAGAGCATGATGCAGATGAGATTTGGGCAACTCAGTATGAGGTTGCTAAACAGGCAATGGAAAATGTTGGCGCAACAGCAACAGACATTGCAGCAATCGGTATCACAAATCAGCGTGAAACAACAATCGTATGGGATAAAGCTACTGGCGAACCTGTACACCATGCAATCGTATGGCAGTGTAGAAGAACAGCTGAGTACTGCGATAGCTTAAAAGACAAAGGACTCGTTGACAAAATCAGAGAGAAAACAGGTCTTGTTATCGATGCATACTTCTCAGGAACAAAGATCAGATGGATCTTAGAGAACGTTCCGGGTGCTAGACAGAGAGCTGAAGCCGGCGAATTATTATTCGGTACAGTAGAGACTTGGTTAATTTGGAAATTAACAAAAGGAAAAGTTCATGTAACAGATTACTCAAACGCTTCCCGTACAATGTTATTCAACATCAATACATTACAGTGGGATGATGAAATCTTAGCAGAGCTGAACATTCCTAAATGCATGCTTCCAGAAGCAAAACCATCAAGCTGTGTATACGGCGAGGCAGATCCAAGCTTATTTGGTGGTCCTATCAAAATTGGTGGAGCTGCAGGTGACCAGCAGGCAGCATTATTCGGACAGACATGTTACAAAGCTGGTGAAGCTAAGAATACATACGGAACAGGATGTTTCTTACTTATGAACACTGGCGAAAAACCAATCTTCTCTAAGAACGGATTAGTAACAACAATCGCTTGGGGACTTGACGGCAAAGTAAACTATGCATTAGAAGGTTCTGTATTCGTTGCAGGTGCTTCTATCCAGTGGTTACGCGATCAGTTAAGAGTTGTAGATACCGCTCCGGATTCAGAGTACATGGCAACAAGAGTAAAAGATACCGCTGGATGCTACGTAGTACCTGCTTTCACAGGTTTAGGAGCTCCGTATTGGGATCAGTATGCTAGAGGAGTTATCGTTGGTTTAACACGTGGATGCAACAAATATCACATCGTTCGTGCAACAGTTGAATCTTTAGCATATCAGGTAAACGATGTATTACAGGCTATGAAAGCTGATTCAGGAATCGACCTTGCTGCATTAAACGTAGACGGTGGCGCAAGTGCTAACAACTTCTTAATGCAGACACAGGCAGACATCAGTGGATGTCCTGTAAACCGCCCATCATGTGTAGAGACAACAGCTATGGGTGCTGCTTACTTAGCAGGTATCGCTGTTGGCTACTGGAAAGACAAAGAAGACGTTATTGCTAACACATCTCTTGATCGTACTTTCACACCAGCAATCAGTGCTGAAGAGCGTGAGACAAGAATCAAAGGATGGAAGAAAGCAGTTAAATGCTCCTTTGGTTGGGCAAAAGAAGACTAGTAATAAAATAGGGTAAAGAGGAGGAAACATTTATGTTACCATATTTGGCAGAATTTTTAGGAACTATGATGTTAATTATGTTAGGTGATGGCGTTTGTGCAAACGTTAACCTTAGCAAATCAGGAATGAAGGGTGGCGGAACTGTTCAGATTACTATGGCATGGGCAGCAGCTGTTATGATTCCAGCATTTATCTTTGGTGCAGCTTCAGGTGCATCATTCAACCCAGCATTAACAATCGCTTTAGCAGCTGACGGAAGCTTCGCTTGGAACATGGTACCAGGTTATATCGTAGCTCAGATCGCTGGTGGATTCGTAGGTGCTTGGATTGTATGGCTTACATTTAAGAAACAGTTCGATGCAGAAGAAGATGCAGCAACAATCCTTGGAGTATTCTCCACAGGTCCTTCTATCCCAAGCACAGGATGGAACATTGTATCAGAGGCAGTTGCAACATTCGTATTAGTATTCGCAATCAAAGGTATGGCTCAGGTTGGCGGTATGAACGGACTTCAGGGTAACGTTGCAGTATATGTAATCATCTTAGCATGTGGTATGTCCTTCGGTGGAACAACTGGATATGCTATGAACCCAGCCCGTGACTTAGGACCTCGTCTTGCACATGCATGCTTACCGATTAAGAACAAAGGAACATCTAACTTCGCTTATGGTTTAGTAGTTCCGATCTTTGGACCAATCATCGGTGCTTTATTAGCAGTAGGTCTTTACGCAATCGTTCCTTGGGCATAAGCTATAGGGAATATGTAACACGATAGTAATAAAGAGTTTGAGCAATGCTGCATCCTAGGATGGAGCGTTGCTCATCTTTTCTGAAAGGAGTAACAGACACATGTATGATGTCGTAATAATTGGAGCAGGGGTATCTGGTAGTGCAATCGCTAGAGAGTTATCACGTTACCAGGTAAATGCTTGCGTAGTAGAAAAAGCAGAAGATGTATGTTGTGGTACATCAAAAGCAAACAGCGCTATTGTTCATGCCGGATTCGATGCTGAAAACGGATCTCTTATGGCAGATTTGAACGTAAAAGGTAATGTAATGATGGAAGATCTTTCTAAAGAGCTTGATTTCTCCTTTAGAAAAAATGGATCTTTAGTAATTTGCTTACATGAAGAAGACAGACCAAACTTAGAGGCTCTTTATGAAAGAGGAGTTAAGAACGGTGTAAAAGAATTAAAGATTTTAGAGCATGATGAAGTATTGGCATTAGAGCCAAACGTAACAGACGATGTTGTTGCTGCATTATATGCACCAACAGGTGGAATTGTCTGCCCATTCGAATTAAACATTGCTATGGCTGAAAATGCAGCTACAAACGGTGTTGAATTCAGATTTAACACAGAAGTAAGAGATATCGTTAAAAAAGACGGTGGCTTTGAATTAGTAACTAACAACGGAGCAATCTCAACAAAATGTGTTGTAAATGCAGCAGGTGTATACTCTGATGTATTCCATAACATGATGAGCTCTAAGAAGATCCACATCACACCAAGACGTGGTGATTACTGCTTATTAGACAAGGTTACAGGAGATTTCGTAGATAAGACAATCTTCCAGTTACCGGGTAAATATGGTAAAGGTGTATTAGTATCACCTACAATCCATGGAAATACAATCGTAGGACCAACTGCTATTGATATTGAAAATAAAGAAGGAACCAATACTACTCAGGAAGGAATTGACGAGCTGATCAGCAAAGCTGGTTCAACAGTAAAAGGTTTACCAATTCGTCAGGTTATCACTTCCTTTGCAGGACTTCGTGCACATGAGGACAACCATGAATTCGTGATCGGTGAAGTAGATGAAGCACCGGGATTCTTTGATGCTGCAGGTATCGAGTCTCCGGGTCTGACAAGCTCACCGGCTATCGGAGTTCTTGTTGCAGGAATGTTAAAGGATAAATTAAACTTACAGGAAGATCCGACCTTCAACGGAACAAGAAAAGGTGTTACACATCTGAACTCTTGTACAAAAGAAGAGAGAGATGCCTTGATTAAAGAGAATCCGGCTTATGGAAGTATCGTATGCCGTTGTGAAATGATTACAGAAGGAGAAATCCTTGATGCAATCCATAGACCATTAGGTGCAACTACATTAGATGGTATTAAACGTCGTACACGCGCTGGTATGGGACGTTGCCAGGCTGGTTTCTGTTCACCAAGACAGATTGAGATTCTTGCGAGAGAATTAGGCGTAGATCAGTCAGAAATTAGAAAATCTGGACGCGATTCCAAGTTCATCGTTGGAACCCCGAAAGACAGATTATAAGGAGGAAGAACAGATGAAAGCATATGACGTGATTATCATTGGTGGTGGTCCTGCAGGTTTAGCAGCAGCAGCATCAGCAAGAAGAAATGGTATCGAGAGCATTCTGATTTTAGAGCGTGACCGTGAGTTAGGTGGTATCTTAAATCAGTGTATCCATAATGGTTTCGGTCTTCATACCTTCAAAGAGGAGTTAACAGGACCGGAGTATGCTAGACGTTTCATTGATCAGGTAGAAGAACTTGGAATTGAGTACAAGTTAAATACTATGGTTATGGACATCAGCGCAGATAAAGTAATTACTGCAATGAACCGTGAAGAAGGAATGTTCGAACTTCAGGCAAAAGCAGTGATCTTAGCTATGGGATGTAGAGAGCGTTCAAAAGGTGCATTAAACATTCCTGGTTACAGACCGGCAGGTATCTATTCTGCAGGTACTGCACAGAGATTAGTAAATATCGAAGGCTTCATGCCAGGTCGTGAAGTTGTTATCTTAGGATCCGGTGATATTGGACTTATCATGGCTAGACGTATGACATTTGAAGGTGCAAAAGTTAAAGTTGTAGCTGAGTTAATGCCATACTCAGGTGGATTAAAACGTAACATCGTTCAGTGTCTGAATGACTACGATATTCCGCTGAAATTGAGCCATACCGTAATCGATATCAAAGGTAAAGAGAGAGTAGAAGGAATCACAATCGCAGAGGTTGGTCCTGACAGAAGACCTATCCCTGGAACAGAAGAGTACTATCCATGTGATACATTACTTCTTTCCTGTGGTCTTATCCCAGAGAACGATATCTCCAGAGGAGCAGGCATCGAAATGAGCCCAATCACTTCCGGAGCTGTTGTAAATGAGAGCTTAGAGACAAATATCGAAGGTGTATTTGCTTGTGGTAACGTACTTCATGTACATGACTTAGTAGACTTCGTATCTGAAGAGGCTGCTATGGCTGGTAAATCTGCTGCTGATTATGTTCAGGGCAAGATTAACAGAGATACTAAGACACCAGACGTTAAGATCGTTGCAACAGATGGTGTTCGTTACACAGTACCTAGTGTAGTAAATGTTGACCGTATGGATGGCGATTCTATCGTAAGATTCCGTGTTGGTGATGTTTACAAAAACCACTATGTAAGCGTTTACTTAAATGATGAGCGTATCTTACATAGAAAGAAACAGGTTATGGCACCAGGTGAGATGGAGAACGTTGTTCTTAAGAAAGATCAGTTGGCTGCATTTGATGGCCTGAACACCATTACAGTAAAACTTGAGGAGGCGTAAGAATGGAAACAATTAATTTAACATGTATCGGATGTCCGATGGGTTGTCCTCTTACTGTAACCATGGAGAATGGCGAAGTTAAGGATGTAACAGGAAATACTTGTAAACGTGGAGATGATTACGCTAGAAAAGAAGTAACCAATCCTACAAGAATTGTTACAAGTACTGTAATCTGCGAAGGCGGTAAAATTGATGCTGTATCTGTTAAAACAAAATCAGATATTCCAAAAGGCAAAATCTTTGATGTATGTCGTGCATTAAAGGGTGTTGCTGTACCGGCTCCAGTTAAAATTGGTGATGTTATCATCAAAGATGTTGCAGGAACAGGCGTAGACATCATTGCTACAAAGCAGGTAGATAAAGCGTAAATATATGTGGGTTATACTCACGATATAACATATGCGAAAGGGCGTGTCCAAGTTGGACGCGCCCTTTTTGGCTCTATACTTTTTAAAAGAAGTCTGCTATACTAATCGTCAGAATTAAAAATAAGTACCAAAATAGCAATAAAAGAGGAGTATAAAATGCAGAAGATAAAATGGAAGAATAGCGCGGCATTGCTGTTAGCAGCATTTGTCTGGGGAGTTGCATTTGTGGCACAGAGTGTCGGTATGGATTATGTAGAACCGTTTACATTCAATGGCATTCGCTGTCTGATCGGAAGTCTGGTATTATTGCCATGCATTTTCTTTTTTGACCGGTTTAAGACCAGTGAAGAAAAAGAGGCTGTAAAAAGCAGCCGTAAGACACTCTGGATTGGTGGTATTCTTTGCGGAGCCATCCTTTTTGTGGCAACGAATGCACAGCAGATAGGAATACAGTATACTTCTGCCGGAAAAGCAGGTTTTATTACGGCATTGTACATTGTGTTTGTGCCGATTATTGGAATATTTTTAAAGAAAAAATGCAGTTGGAATGTCTGGGTCAGTGTAGTGATCGCAGTTATAGGATTTTATCTTTTATGTGTCAAAGATGGACTGAGTCTGTCAAAAGGTGATCTCTGGGTCTTAGTTTGTGCGCTGGTTTTTCCATTTCATATCTGGACAGTAAACCATTTTGCACCGATGGTCGATGGTGTCAGATTGTCCTGTATACAATTTTTAGTCTGTGGAATCCTCTCAGGGATCTGCATGTTCTTTACTGAAACACCGGACATCGGGAATATCCTACAGGCATGGATGCCGCTATTATATGCCGGAGTATTGTCCTGTGGTTTGGGCTATACCTTACAGATTGTCGGACAAAAGGATTTTAATCCAACCATAGCGTCATTGCTGATGAGTTTTGAATCAGTATTTTCCGTATTGGCAGGCTGGGTACTTTTAGGACAGGCATTGAGTACACGGGAGATCTTTGGCTGTGTGTTGATTTTTGCAGGAGTTATCTTAGCACAGATACCGATGAAAACCGGACAGAAAGAATAGAAACTATACAAGGGGAGCAAGCTATGGTATAATGAGTGCAAGCGAGCCATGCTCACGATATAATAATTAAAAGCAAGTCAACATGCTCACATGATGAAAGAACAATGAAATGATTGCGTGAGCTATATTCACGATAAGTATAGAAAGGTATGGTAGGAGCATATGCTGGAAGGAAATAATATTTTAATCTTTATGGGAATTATAGTTCTGCTGGTCATTGTGGCAACAGTCATTGCCGTAGTGTCTTCTGTCGCAGGAGCAGCGGCAGCCATTGTAGATGATGAAGACGGCGAAGAAAATGCTTGACAATTTTTGCAGAACTCTATAAGATAAAACATATTGAAAAGGTGTTGAGAAAGAGGAGTACACAGCACACCCTTGAAAGAGAGAATGGTTCATCGGCTGAAAGACCGTTTAAAGAAGGCGTTGTGGAAGGTAGCTTTTGAACCGGAGAACTGAAAGTGTAGGAAAAATGGATTTGCAGGAGGTGCAAATATAAGAAATACGATAAGTAGGTTTTCACGTCTGGTCTGCGTTATAAGACCGAGAGATTGCCAATCATGATAAGAAGAGATTGGCGAAATAAGGTGGTACCGCGTAACAATACGCCCTTTGCAGATTGCAAAGGGCGTTTTTTAATCCACGGGAAAATAGTCGTGTCACGACTATTTTCATTAGATTCTATTAGAGAAAAAAGCAGACTTATCTGCTTGGTTGATAAAAAAGGAGAGAGAAGATGAGCAAAGAATTAGCAAAGACATATGATCCGAAAGATATAGAGGATCGTCTGTACAAAAAATGGGAAGACAATAAGTATTTTCATGCGGAAGTAGACCGCAGTAAAAAGCCGTTTACAATTGTGATGCCGCCACCAAATATCACAGGTCAGTTACACATGGGACATGCATTGGATAATACAATGCAGGATATTCTGATCCGTTATAAGAGAATGCAGGGCTATAATGCACTGTGGCAGCCGGGAACAGACCATGCATCCATTGCAACAGAAGTCAAAGTGATAGAATCTTTAAAAGAACAGGGCATTGATAAGGATGAACTCGGAAGAGAAGGCTTTTTAGAAAAAGCCTGGGAATGGAAAGAGGAATATGGCGGACGTATCTTAAAGCAGTTAAAGAAAATGGGTTCTTCTGCAGACTGGGACAGAGAGCGTTTTACCATGGATGAGGGCTGCTCAAAAGCTGTAGAAGATGTATTTATCAAATTATTTGATAAAGGTTATATTTATAAGGGTTCCCGTATCATCAACTGGTGCCCGGTATGTCAGACCTCTATTTCTGATGCAGAGGTAGAGCATGAGGAACAGAACGGATTTTTCTGGCATATCAATTATCCGGTAAAAGGAGAAGAAGGAAGATTCGTTGAAATCGCAACCACACGTCCGGAAACGTTATTGGGCGATACTGCAGTTGCAGTAAATCCGGAGGATGAAAGATATCAGGATCTGATCGGTAAGACACTGATCCTCCCATTGGTAGGAAGAGAAATCCCGGTAGTAGCAGATGCTTATGTAGATAAAGAGTTTGGAACAGGATGCGTAAAGATCACACCGGCTCATGACCCGAACGATTTTGAGGTAGGAAAACGTCATAACCTGCCTGAGATCAATGTATTAAATGATGATGCAACCATTAATGCAAATGGTGGAAAGTATCAGGGCATGGATCGCTACGAAGCAAGAGAAGCCATGATCAAAGATTTAGACGAGCTTGGACTTTTGGTGAAAGTAGTACCTCATGCACATAATGTAGGAACACATGACCGATGTAAAACAACGGTAGAACCGATGATTAAACAGCAGTGGTTCGTAAAAATGGATGAGATGATCAAACCGGCAGTAAAAGCAGTCAAAGAAGGAGAGATCAAGCTGTTACCGGAGAGAATGGATAAAATTTACTTTAACTGGACAGACAATATCCGTGACTGGTGTATTTCCAGACAGCTCTGGTGGGGACACCGAATTCCGGCATACTACTGTGCAGATTGTGGAGAGTTTGTTGTTGCAAGAGAAAATCCGGGCAAATGCCCAAAATGCGGATGTACACATATGACACAGGATGAAGATACTTTAGACACCTGGTTTTCTTCTGCACTCTGGCCATTTTCCACACTTGGATGGCCGGATAAGACCGAGGATTTGGATTACTTCTATCCAAATGATGTCTTAGTAACCGGATATGATATTATTTTCTTCTGGGTTATCCGCATGATCTTCTCCGGATATGAGCAGATGGGCGAGGCACCATTCCACACCGTATTATTCCATGGTCTGGTAAGAGACTCCCAGGGAAGAAAAATGAGTAAGTCCCTTGGAAACGGAATCGATCCATTAGAAGTCATTGACAAATACGGAGCAGATGCACTGCGTCTGACACTGATCACCGGAAATGCACCGGGAAATGATATGCGTTTTTACTGGGAGCGTGTAGAAGCCTCCAGAAACTTTGCGAACAAAGTATGGAATGCCTCCCGTTTTATCATGATGAATATCGGAGATGAAAAATTAGAGACACCGGCTTTAGAGGATTTTACAACGGAGGACAAGTGGATTCTTTCAGCAGTGAACTCCCTTGCAAAGGAAGTAACGGAGAACATGGACAAATTCGAGCTTGGAATTGCCGTTCAGAAAGTATATGACTTCATCTGGGATGAGTTCTGTGACTGGTACATTGAGATCACAAAGACCAGAACTTATAAAAAAGAAGAAGATCCGAAGTCTGCAAAAACAGCAATGTGGACCTTAAAGACCGTACTGATCCAGGCATTAAAACTGTTACATCCATATATGCCGTTTATCACAGAGGAAATCTTCTGCACCTGTCTCTTATACACATCTGACG
>ENA-OZFY01000677-OZFY01000677.1-human-gut-metagenome-genome-assembly--contig:-NODE-677-length-9806-cov-7.563634_pt1 | contig 9806 bp, 8 predicted proteins | sample MGYA00244652_ERZ653650 | MGnify/ENA primary metagenome ERZ653650 (study PRJEB26926, sample SAMN06165117) | human gut metagenome | biome: ENVO:00009003; feature: ENVO:2100002; material: ENVO:00002003... | reverse complement strand
GTGTGCCGGTTCAGAAGGTGGAGCCGATGACCGACAGGGACTATTCCGTTCGCGGCTGCACCGCGCTTCTGGATGCTATCGGCGGAGCGATTCATCACATTGGGAATGTCCATAAGTACGCAAGAAAAGAGGATGTCCCTGAACACACACTGTTCGTCATCACAACGGATGGCATGGAGAATGCAAGCCGCCGTTATGACAGCGAGAAGGTCAAGAAAATGATTGAGCGTCAGAAGGAAAAGTATGGCTGGGAGTTTTTGTTCCTCGGTGCAAACATCGACGCGGTTGAGACGGCAAGGCATTTCGGAATTGGTGCAGACCGAGCGGTCAACTACCACTCTGACCATGAGGGAACGCAGCTCAACTATGAAGTTCTGAGCGAAGCGGTTTCTGCTGTCCGATGCAGCGTACCACTGGGTACGAATTGGAAAAAGCGTATTGATGAGGACTTCAATTCCAGAAAGGACGGGAGAAAGCAATGAGAACGATCACCGTAAAAGGGACAGGAAATGTCTCCGCAAGACCGGATTACATCATCCTCTCCTTGAACATTGAAACCTTATCTAAAACCTATGACCGTGCAATGTCGGAAGCTGCCGAGAGAATCGAAAGACTGCAAGGTGCCGCAGTCTGCGTTGGGTATCGCAAAGAAGACTTGAAAACCACGAGCTTTGATGTCCAGACAAGATACGAGAACGTCAAGGATCGGCAAGGAAATTACAAGCGAGAGTTTGTCGGATATGCTTGCAGCTATCGCTTGAAACTTGCATTTGACTTTGACAGCAAACAGCTTGCAAAGGTCATTTCTGCGATTGCGGATTGCGGTGCAAAGCCGGAACTCAGTATTGCATTCACTGTAAGAAACCCATCAGCGGTCAGCGAAAAGCTGCTGATCAGCGCGACGGAGAATGCCAGAGCGAAGGCGGAGATTCTTTGCAAAGCATCAGGCAGTACGCTTGGGCAGCTACTCAATATCGACTACAACTGGGGCGAACTCAATGTGTATTCCAGAACAAGCTATGAGGTCGAAGACTGCATTCAGCCTCTTATGGCGATGAGTAAATGCTCTGCGCCAGAGATCGAGCCGGACGATATTGACGTGTCGGACACCGTGGCTTTCACATGGGAAATCCAATGATTTTTTGACTTTTTTGAAATCCGGTACTCAACAAACGCTCTTATTGTGTCCGTTGTAAAGTGAAGGGACATTTCACGGAGGAATCTTCGGGGAATACGATTTTGGGAGATTAGCAAGCAAATCCGGTGAGTACCCACCGGAGAAAAATCAGTTAAGGAGACCCTGCCCTTAACATCAGATTTTTGCTTGTTGGGATAGTCCCAAACCCTTCTAATCTTTACGACGGAGGGCGCAGCATGGTACGAAGAACACGAGACATTCAGAAGAAGATTTGGCTGACACCACAGGAAGAACGGACGATTGCAAAGAAGATGGAGATGATCGGCACGGAGAACTTCGGTGCGTATGCAAGGAAGATGCTGATCGACGGCTACATCATCGTTGTGGACTACACAGAGCAGAAAAAGCTCGCCGCCGAAATCAACAAGATCGGCGTGAACATCAATACCGTCTGCCGCAGGATCAACTCGACGGGACGATTCTATCAGGACGATATTGACGAGCTGAAAGAAAAGATGGACGCGGTATGGCAGTTACTAAAATCAAAGCAATCCGAGGAACTTTGAGCAAGGCAATCGCGTACATTCTGAATCCCGAAAAGACCGACGAGAAGCTGCTGGTCTCGTCCTACGGCTGTGCCAGCGAGACCGCAGCGCGGGAATTTGAGTGGACGCGGAAAATAGCCGAGCAAAAAGGGATGAATCCGGTCAGGATCATAGCCCGTCATGTGATCCAGTCCTTTGAAATTGGAGAGGTCACACCGGAGCTTGCCCACGAGATCGGCAAGCAGTTTGCAGATGAAATCCTCGGAGGAAAATATGAGTATGTGCTGACCACTCACATTGACAAAGACCATGTTCATAACCATCTGATTTTCAATGCGGTTGACTTTGTGAACTACCACGCATACAAGAGCTACAAGCGGATTTACTATGATATGCGTGAGGTCAGCGACCGGCTCTGTAAGGAAAACGGTCTCTCTGTTATCCCTCCCTCTCAGAACAAAGGCATGGGCTACAAGGAGTACACCGAAGCCAAACGCGGCACGAGCTGGAAGCAGAAACTCAAGCAGACCATCGACCGGCTTGTCATTACAGCGAAGGACTACGATGACTTTCTGCGGCTCATGCAGGAAGCCGGTTATGAAATCAAGACCGGCAAATACATCTCCTTCCGAGCTGAAGGTCAGGAGCGGTTTACCCGGTCTAAAACCATCGGAGAGAACTACACCGAGGAACGCATCAAGGAACGGATTGCCGGACGGACGCCCCGAAGAAGTCAGAGACAGACCACGCCGAAGGGCATCTCTCTCATCGGAGATATTCAGGAGCGGATCAGGCTCATCGACAGCAAGGGTTATGAATATAAAGCAAAGCTCACTATCCTCAAAGAAGCTGCACGGACACTCAACTATCTCACGGAAAACAACTTGCTCCAATACGCCGATCTTGAGAAGAAGGTCGAGGATGTTCACAGCTCCTATGACCGTACCGGCAAGGAACTGAAAGGCGTTGAAGCACGTCTGCGGGAAATCCAGCCGCTTATCAAAAACATCTCCAACTACCAGCGGCTCAAGCCTGTATATGACGCCTTCCAGAAGGCAAAAGACAAGCCGGGGTTCAAGGCAAAGCATGAGGCAGAGCTTGTGATCTTTGAGGCGGCGCGGAGTACACTTCTTGCTATGCAGGGCGATGAAAAACTGCCGAGCTTGAAGACGCTGCAAGCGGAGCAAGCGCAGCTCTTTGAAGAACAGGAACGGCTATATGCTGAACGGAACAGGTTCAAAAAAGAAGCAAAGCAAATAGAGACGATCAAGTCTAATGTTGATACGTTCCTCTCTCCTTCTGCTGACCATGACCGTGATCATCGGCGCAGCACACAGCGCGAATAATCTCTTCAAAAGCAGGGCATCTCCTGTTGACCGGAGATGCCCTGCATCCTTGAGAGAAGGTTCGAGAAGTTGAAACTTTTTCTTTAATTTCTGCATCAACGGATTGCTTTTGAGAATGAAATCCAGTATAATATTATAAGCGATGTTGAATGCAAGCAAGCGAAAGGATGGTTGCCGTGCGCATAAGCTATAAGAAACTATGGATGCTTCTTCTGGAACGCGACATAAAGAAGGCTTCTCTACGACATGAAGTAGGGCTGTCTGCCGGAACATGGACAAAACTGAATAAGGGGGAAGAAGTGTCCCTCTCTATTTTGCTGCGCATTTGTGATTACTTGAACTGTGACATCGGAGATATATGTGAGGCTGTGCGAACGGACAAGAACTGAGTCCGGTTTTTCGTACAGCTCTTTTTGTAAAATAGGTTAGATAAATACACAGGGAGGATTTTGATATGGCACGAGCCGCATCGGCACCGAAGAAGGAGATTTCTATGGAGGAAGCTCTGTGGAAGTCCGCAGATAAACTCCGTGGTTCTGTTGAGCCAGCAGAATACAAACACGTCGTTCTCAGTCTCTTCTTCTTGAAGTTTGCCAGCGATAAGTTTGAGGCACAAAGGAAAGCTATTTCTGAAAAATACGGTGAGAAGTTTGTTGACAATGTTGCCTTCTATACGAAGGACAACGTGTTCTTCCTGCCTGAGATCAGCCGTTGGTCTTTCATCATGGAGAATGCGAAACAGGATGACATTGCGCTGAAAATCGACACCGCCCTCTATACGATTGAGAAAGCGAATCCCGCACTGAAAGGCGCACTGCCGGACAACTACTACTCACGTCTTCACATCGACACAGCAAAGCTGGCATCACTGCTGGACGAGATTGATAAGATCAACACGGGCGATAAAGAGAATGACATTATCGGGCGGGTTTACGAATACTTCCTGAGCAAGTTTGCACTTGCGGAAGGCAAAGGCAAGGGCGAGTTCTATACGCCGAAGTGCATTGTCAATTTGATTGCAGAAATGATTGAACCGTATGATGGCATTCTGTACGACCCTTGTTGCGGTTCTGGCGGTATGTTCGTGCAGTCAATGAAGTTCGTGGAGGCACATCACGGCAACAAGAAGAAGGTCTCTATCTATGGTCAGGAATATACAAACACGACGTACAAGCTGTGCAAAATGAATCTGGCTATTCGCGGCATCTCTGCAAACCTCGGAGAAATGGCAGCGAACACATTCACCAATGACCAGCACAAGGACCTCAAGGCAGATTACATTATGGCAAACCCGCCTTTTAATCAGAAAGAATGGCGTGGTGATAATGAGCTGATTGATGATCCGCGCTGGGACGGCTATGAAGTTCCGCCCACGAGTAACGCAAACTATGGCTGGATTCTGAACATTGTTTCAAAGCTCTCTCAGAACGGTGTTGCCGGTTTCCTGCTTGCAAACGGCGCACTATCTGACGACGGTACAGAGTTAAAAATCCGACGTCAGCTCATCGAGAACAATCTCGTCGAAGCAATCATCATCCTTCCCCGAAACCTCTTCTACACCACGGACATCAGCGTTACGCTTTGGATTCTGAACAAGAATAAAAAGGCTCGTGTGGTTGAAGAAAACGGTGAAGTAAAACGCTTCCGTAACCGTGAGCGCGAGATCCTTTTCATGGACTTGCGGCAAATGGGAAGCCCTTATGAAAAGAAGTATATTGAACTGACAGAAGAAGACCGTGCAAAAGTCACGGGCGTCTATCACGCATGGCAGCAGGAAGGCTATGAAGAAACTTATCAGAATGTGCCTGAATTTTGTTACAGCGCATCCTTCGATGAGGTTGCTGAAAAGGGCTTTACCCTTGTTCCGAGCCGTTACATTGAGTTTGTAAACCGCGATGAGAACATCGACTTTGATACGAAAATGAAGACGCTGCAAAGTGAGCTTCGTGATCTGCTTGTTGCAGAAGAGAAGTCGAAGGCTGACCTGTTGACTGTGTTTAAGGAGCTGGGCTATGAAATCGAATTATGAACCCCTTGGTAAACATATTCAGCTTGTTGATTATCGGAACTCCGAGGAAGTCACCAGCACTGTTCTTGGCATAAGCATCGACAAAGAGTTTATGCCTTCCGTCGCAAATGTAATTGGCACAGATTTGAGCCGGTATAAGCTAATCAGCAAGGGATTGTTTGCCTGTAACCCAATGCACGTTGGGCGCGATGAACGTCTTCCGATTGCGCTCTATGAGAAAGACAGCCCCGCAATAGTTTCTCCGGCGTATTTCATGTTTGAGATTATTGACCGCGATGTCTTAAATGAAGAGTATTTGATGATGTGGTTTCGTAGACCGGAGTTTGACCGTGAGTGCTGGTTCATGACGGACGGGAGTGTTCGAGGCGGAATTACATGGGACGATCTTTGCCGTATAAAGCTCCCTGTTCCCTCCTATGCGAGACAATGTGAGATCGTCGAGTCCTACCGTGCAATTACCGACCGCATTGCTTTGAAGAGAGCGGAAAATGATAATTTAGAAGCGGTACTGGCGGCGTCGCATTCTAAGATGTTTTTTTCAAAAGACACATCAGAACACTCCAAATTGGGTGAGCTAATGACTTTCGGTAACGGAAAATCGCGCCCGAAAACAGATGGACCTATCCCTGTTTACGGAGGAAATGGCGTTCTTTCCTACACAGACCATCACAACATTGAAAACGCAGTCCTAATCGGTCGTGTTGGTGCATATTGCGGAAGCGTTTACCTTGAACAAGGAATATGCTGGGTAAGCGACAATGCAATTTTCGCAAAATCAAAAATCACAAAGGATGAGTTTTTCGATTATTTCCTTTTGAAGAGACTGAATCTTTTCAATCACCACGTTGGAACTGGTCAGCAGTTGCTCACGCAGGAAATCTTAAATAATATAGAAGTTCCAAAGCCGGTCACTGAACAGATAGAACTCTTTAATCGAAAAGCTACATCAATTTTTGAAACCATTTTCACAAACAGCCGTGAGATCATTCGGCTTCAAGAGCTATCTGATTTGCTGCTTTCTCGATTGGCTGGCTAAGCCGCTAAATTATCATTTATAGGAGAGAACGATTATGGATAAGATGAATCTATATAAGTGCGCACAAGCTCTATCCGTGAAGTGGAAATCGTTCTTTGGCTTGGGAACAGAGTATGTTGGTTATTTCAAGTGGGAAATGGCTTGGGCATTGATGGGTTACTACCGTTATGCACTTCCGGGCGAATGGGCTGATAACGCAAGCCCCACAGTCATTCTCAAGTCTATCTGCGACAGCATCGAATCGATAAATACCGACTTAGATTGTGCGCATGAGTTGCCAGAGTTTTGGCTCAATAGGGATCAGCTTCCCGTCCTTCCTGCTTTAATGAGCGTCTTAGACCAGTATGAAGAAGATATAATTGATGCTTCAAATGCGGAATGGGAGGAATGGATTGGTTTTCTCAAATCCAAGTGTCCCGATGTGCGGAAAAAACAGATGATACAGTGAGGGGGAAATGATAATGGCGAACTTCAATGAGCATTCTCTTGAAATGTCCATCATGGATTTGTTTCAAGATGAAGGGTATATCTATTTGAATGGTGAGCAGATCCACCGTGAACGCTCTGAGGTTCTGCTTATCGACGATCTGCGGAAATACCTCCTGAACAGGTATGCCTCAGAGGGACTTACCCCAAGCGAAGTTGATAGCATCATCCTTCGCCTGAGGTCTATTTCCGGCACGATCTACGAAGCAAACAAAGCAGTCTGCAAAATGGTTTGTGACGGCTTCATCTTCAACCGCGAAGATCACACAAAGAAAGACCTTTACATTGAGTTGATTGACTTTGAAGAGCCAGAAAAAAACGTGTTCAAGATCGTTAACCAATTTGAAATTGAAGGCATCAACAACCAGCTACGCATACCGGACGGGATTGTATTCATCAACGGCATTCCAGTTGTTGTGCTTGAGTTCAAGAGCGCAGTCAAAGAAAACACAACGATCATGGACGCCTATACTCAGCTTACCGTGCGTTATCGCCGTGATATTCCTGAACTCTTCAAGTATAACGCCTTCGTCGTCATAAGCGATGGTGCAAATAACAAATACGGTTCCTTCTTCTCCCCGTATGACTTCTTCTATGCGTGGAGAAAGATTGAAGCTGACGATAAGGAATTGGACGGCATCAATTCCCTTGTAACTATGGTAAGCGGACTGTTCCGCAAAGAACGGCTTTTGGCAGTCATCAAGGATTTTGTCTATTTCCCTGATAGCTCGGACAAAGACCTCAAAATCGTCTGCCGCTATCCTCAGTATTTTGCTGCGGTCAAGCTGTTTGAGAATATCAAGGCACATCTCAGACCGGAGGGGGACGGCAAGGGCGGCACATACTTCGGCGCGACAGGCTGCGGAAAAAGCTATACTATGCTCTTCCTCACAAGAATGCTTATGAAGAGTACCTTCTTCCATAGCCCTACAATCCTGATTATTACCGACCGAACGGATTTGGATGACCAGCTCTCAAAGCAGTTTGTAGCATCCAAGAAGTACATTGGTGACGAAACCGTTGTGAGCATTGATTCCCGCGAAAAGCTGCGTCAGGAACTTCAAGGCAGGACAAGCGGTGGGGTGTACATGACCACCATCCAAAAGTTCACCGAGGACTTGGAGCTTCTGACGGATAGAGCGAATGTGATCTGCATATCCGATGAAGCACACCGTAGTCAGATAAACCTCGATCAGAAAGTCAAGGTCACTGCCGAAGGTGTAGAGCGAAGCTATGGATTCGCAAAGTACCTACACGATTCTCTCCCCAATGCTACCTATGTCGGTTTCACCGGCACGCCCGTAGATGGCACGATTGAAGTCTTCGGTCCGGTTGTCGATGCCTACACAATGACAGAGGCGGTCAAAGACGGTATCACAGTCAACCTTGTCTACGACGGACGCGCTGCACGGGTCACTCTTGATCAGGCAAAGGTTCGGGAAATTGAAGATTATTATGACCGCTGTGCTGTTGAAGGTGCAAATGAGCATCAGATTGAGGAAAGCCAGAAGGCGGTTGCTCATATTGATGCGATCATCGGTGATCCCGACCGACTTCACGCAGTTGCGGAGGACTTCATTAACCACTATGAGACCCGCGTTGCCGAAGGAGCTACCGTTGCAGGAAAAGCAATGTTTGTCTGCTCTAATCGCAAGATTGCATACGCTTTTTATCAGATTATAGTTGGAATGAGACCGGAATGGGCAGAGAAAAAGGTTTGCCCTGACGGGGTTCAACTGACGGAAAAAGAGAAAAAGGAACTCAAACCCATCGAGAAGATCAAGCTCATCATGACGCGAAATAAAGATGATGAGCCTGAGCTTTATGAAATGCTGGGAACGAAAGATGATCGCAAGGAGTTTGACCGTCAGTTTAAGAACGTTAAATCAAACTTCAAAATTGCCATCGTTGTTGATATGTGGCTTACCGGCTTCGACGTACCGGCACTCGACACAATCTACATCGACAAGCCCATCCAGCAGCACAGCCTTATCCAGACGATTTCCCGCGTCAACCGCGTCTATACCGGCAAGGACAAGGGCTTGATCGTGGACTACATCGGCATTAAGAAAAACATGAATCTCGCCCTCAAGAAATACACCAACTTTGAGAGCGATGAGTTTGAAGGCGTCGAGCAGTCTATCACGATTGTTAAAGACCAGCTCGATGTCTTGGCTCAGATGTTCCACAACTTCAATAGCACGGATTACTTCAACGGCTCACCGAAAGAGCAGCTTGCTTGCCTCAATCGGGCTGTTGAGTATGTACAGCTCACGGAAGATTTGGAAACTCGCTTTATGGCGGCAGTCAAACGCATGAAACAAGCGTTCAACCTATGCAGTTCAAGTGAGGCTATCTCTGATAAAGAAAAGGGCTATCTGCACTTCTACTGTGCTGTGCGCTCTATTCTTTTCAAACTCACAAAGGGTGATGCCCCTGACATTTCACAAATGAATGCCCGTGTCCGTGAACTTCTTGAAGGTGCAATTCAATCTGATGGTATAGAGGAACTGTTTGAGACGGGAAAGCACATCACTGTTGATATTTTCAGTGACGAGTATCTGGATAAGATCAATGCAATCCAACTTCCAAACACAAAGATAAAGGTGTTGCAGAGGCTTCTTTCTCAAGCGATTGATGAGTATAAAAAAGTCAACCGCATTATGGGCATGGAGTTCTCAGACCGCCTCAAGCGGGTTGTTGATGAGTACAACAATCGCCGTCGTGATGAGGCTTTTGCTAATGAAGTTCTTGACGATGTGGCGGAGCAGCTTGCGAAGCTCCTTGAAGAACTCAAAAAGGAAAAAGACTCCTTCAAGGGCATGGGAATTGACTACGAGGAAAAAGCCTTCTATGACATCCTCAAAGCGGTTGCCAGGAAGTACGAGTTCGAGTACCCGGACGATAAGATGATTGAATTGTCAAAGCGGATTAAGATCATTGTCGATGACAAAGCTAAATACACCGACTGGTCTACCCGTGATGACATTAAGGCAAATCTGCAAGTTGACCTCATACTGCTACTGGATGAATTTGACTATCCCCCCGTAACTATTGATGATGTCTACAAGGAGGTTCTGGAACAAGCTGAAAACTTCAAAAAGTACGCTCAATAACCCGCGTTCCATCGAAAGGAGTAGATCATGGGCAATTCAGTCATGTTGAATGGCATCGAATATGCCGGAGAACAGATTGCCTACAAAGACAGCACCTATGAGCTTGTGTC
>ENA-OZFY01000673-OZFY01000673.1-human-gut-metagenome-genome-assembly--contig:-NODE-673-length-9824-cov-7.706111_pt1 | contig 9824 bp, 4 predicted proteins | sample MGYA00244652_ERZ653650 | MGnify/ENA primary metagenome ERZ653650 (study PRJEB26926, sample SAMN06165117) | human gut metagenome | biome: ENVO:00009003; feature: ENVO:2100002; material: ENVO:00002003... | reverse complement strand
CGAGATCAGCCTCGGTCTCGTGGGCTCGGAGATGTGTATAAGAGACAGAGCTGGAAGACTATTCCGAACCGCTGCCGGTTGCCGGATGGGAGCGGTTGGAGAAGGAATTGTCCGTTTCCGGAGCTCCGATAACCGGACCGCATAGGATGATACCTTTCCGTCGCTGGGCGGTGGCCGCGGCAGCTGTGTTGCTGGTGGCGGTTTCGTCCGTCAGTCTGTGGCTGTTGCAGAGTCCGGTAGGGAATGAAATGCGGCATACGTCAGTGCCCGCTTTGGCTGTGGCTCCGGACGTCTTGCCGGAACAGACAGTACCTGCCATACGGACTAATTCCATAGAGCCTGCTTATCGGGCACATGGAAATGCATCGGCGCCCAATAAGGAGGCAAGTCACCCTTTGGTTGCACAACATATCAGAATATCGGTTGGCGAAGAACAGCAGGAGGAAATGCTGCCGGTTGAAACTGCAGATGAGGTTGTCGGTATTGGACAGCAGGCGGAAGAACCGGTAGTGGAAGATACGGACCATGAAACTACAATGCAGACCGAGGAACCGGAGACAAGGGAAGACCGCTATCGTCCGTCAGGCCGGGACAAACTGCATCTTCCGGAAAAAAACAGTTCTGGTAGGGATGCTAAAGGATGGGCGGTTGGCTTGTCCGTAGGAAATACGGGAGGTTTTTCATTGGCGAATGAAGGGGAAGCGAATGTGATGTCGGACTACATGCCTGGAAGTCCTATTTATGGCGGTAACGTAGATTTATCCTCTACGGCCAATGGCATTGTTACTATTCCCGACGGGCAGGAACTGGTTTTTAAGGATGGTATGCCCTATCTGCAAAGACGCGAAAAGAAAATTGCGGATATAGACCATAAACAACCGCTCAGTTTCGGTGTTTCGGTGCGGAAAAACTTGGCGAAGGGTTTCTCTGTGGAAAGCGGGCTGACGTATACCTATCTTGCTTCTGACGTAAGGTATGAGGGCAGCTCGGAAAAGATAAGCCAGAAGCTGCATTATATTGGCATTCCGGTACGGGCCAACTGGAACTTTGTGGATGCAAAGAACTTTACGATGTACGTTTCGGCGGGGGGTGCCATTGAAAAATGTGTGTATGGCAAGATTGGTACTGAGAGTGAGACTGTGAAACCGGTACAGCTTTCTGTCATGGGTGCTGTCGGTGCCCAGTATAACATAAGCAATAGGGTGGGCCTGTATGTGGAACCGGGAGTATCTTATTTCTTTGATGACGGTTCGTCGATACAGACTATACGCAAGGAGAACCCGTGTAACTTTACGTTGCAGGCCGGTATACGTCTTACTTATTGATAGCAGGACAGACATGTTTTTGTCCACTTTCTTGTAGATTCAGAATTTTCTTAATAACTTTCGGCCGTGTTTCTTCGTTGGTGGATGAAGGGACACGGTTTTTTATTGATTGAGAAGAAAGAAAGTAGGTCGGGACATGCCCGGCAATATAACAAACACGTAGTAAAATAGACAAAATGAAGATTAAAAAGAAAGTAGCCTTAAGCGGGCTATTGCTTTGTTGTGCAATCACGGCAAAAGCACAAGTGTGTATTACTCCCCAGGTGGAGCAGCGTGCCAGGGAGTTGGTTTCTCAAATGACGCTGGAAGAAAAAATCGATTACATTTCCGGTCCCAAATCTTTTTATATCCGGGCTGTACCCCGGCTTGGCATACCCGAAATCAGGATGGCCGATGGTCCGCAAGGCATACGTAACAATACTCAAAGTACCTTGTATCCTTGTGGCATCTTGTCGGCTTCGACATGGAACCGTAAGTTGGCTAGAGAGCTGGGACATGGTTTGGCCCGGGATGCAAAGGCCCGTGGGGTAAGTATTCTGTTGGGGCCTGGAGTCAATATCTACCGCTCTCCTCTATGCGGGCGAAACTATGAGTATTTTGGTGAAGACCCTTATTTGACGGGCGAAACTGCTAAAGAATATATCTTGGGAGTGCAGGAAGAGGGAGTTATGGCTACGGTGAAGCATTTTGCGGCCAATAACCAGGAGTGGAGCAGACATCATGCCAGCTCAGATGTGGATGAACGCACGCTGCAGGAAATTTATTTTCCCGCGTTCCGAAAAGCTGTGCAGGAAGCAGGAGTAGGGGCGGTTATGGATAGCTATAATCCGCTGAACGGGGTACATGCCACCGAAAACAGCTGGCTGAACATTGATGTATTACGCAAGCAGTGGGGATTTAAAGGTATCCTGATGTCTGACTGGACATCTGTATATTCTGGTGTGGGAGCCGCTAATGGAGGGTTGGATTTGGAAATGCCCGTCGGTAAATTCATGACCAGGGAAATTCTTATTCCGGCAATAGAGAATGGTATCGTGAAGGAAGAGACCATTGACGCCAAAGTCCGGCATATACTCCAGACATTGATTGCTTTTGGAGCACTTGATACTCCGAGAGAAGATAAATCTATCGATAAAGACAATGCACAGTCTAAGGAAATTGCACTTGACTTGGCGAGAGAAGGAGTAGTCTTATTGAAAAATGATAACGGTACGTTGCCTTACCGGAACGGTAGAACATTGGTAATCGGGCCTAATGCCGATATTATTCCCACAGGAGGAGGAAGCGGATTTGTCACCCCTTATTCGGTAGTGTCACTCTATGACGGTATGGTTCAGTTGAAGGGCGGCAGACAGATAGAGCTGCTGTCTGACAGCATTCTTTATAAGGATATGTCCCAACAGATTTATACGGATGGCAGTTTTACGCAAAACGGTTTTAAGGGCGAATATTATAATACTCGTAATCTTACCGGAGAACTCTTTCAAGCTGCCATAGAGCCTGCCATAGACCATGCCTGGAAATACGGTGCACCGTTCGACGGCATGCCGGTAGATCAGTTTTCTGCCCGTTGGACGGGAGTTTACAAGGCTGACAAGGATGGAACTGTCAAGTTCCAGCTGGCTGGCGATGACGGATACCGTCTGTTTGTAAACGATAAGCTGATTACCGGAGATTGGGGGAACCATTCATTCAGTACCCGCAGTGCATTTATGCAGGTCAGTGCAGGGGAGATATACCGGTTGCGTATTGAATATTTTGATAATGTGGGTGAGGCGACTGTCAGTTTCCAGGCAGGAATGATGGATGAGGAGCGTTTGGCCTCTTCACTGAAGCATGCCAGGAATGTTATTGTATGTGCCGGGTTCAACAGCAGTACAGAAGGTGAAGGGTTCGACCGTCCGTTTGCATTGTCATACGGGCAGGAATATCTCATTAATAAAGTGGCTTCACTTCATGATAATGTGGCTGTGGTGGTGAATGCCGGAGGTGGAATAGATTTCCGCAATTGGGGGCAGAGTGTACAAGCTATTTTGATGGCATGGTATCCGGGGCAGGAGGGTGGAAAGGCCCTTGCCGAAATCATTACGGGCAAGCTTTCGCCAAGTGGCAAACTACCAGTCAGCATCGAGGAAAAATGGGAAGATAATCCGGTATATGGTAATTATTATGACAATCGCAATGTACCTCATAAACGGGTGCAGTATGCCGAAGGTGTTTTCGTAGGTTATAGGGGATATGACCGGAACGGAAAGCAGCCGCTCTATCCTTTCGGGTATGGACTGTCATACAGTAGTTTTGAATATAGTAATCTGAGTGTTGAGAAGACGGGGGGAAGCCGGGTTACGGTAAGCTTTGACATCAAGAATACCGGAAAGATGGATGCTGCGGAAGCGGCTCAGGTATATGTGCGGGATGTGGAATGTTCTGTTCCGCGTCCATTGAAGGAGTTGAAAGGCTACGATAAGGTTTACTTGAAGAAGGGTGAAACCAAGCGCGTTCGGATATTGCTGGATGAGGAAGCCTTTGCCTACTATGATGTGGAATCACATCGGTTTGTAGTGGAAAAGGGGACTTTTGAGATTCTGGCAGGTCCTTCTTCAGCTGATTTACCATTGAAGGCAACTGTTGTTTTATGATAAAATAAATATCAAAACAAGAATGGCAGTATGAAAAAGATAATAATACTGATGGTTTGTCTGTGGGGACTTGGTAACACCTTTACCTCGGCACAAACTACGGAGAAGGAGAAATTCATCTCAAGCTTGATGAAGCAGATGACGCTGGATGAAAAGATAGGCCAGCTTGCACAATGCACCTACCGAGGGAATTTTACCGGACCCGACGGTGGAAATATTCCTAAAGAAGAGTATGTCCGGCAAGGCAGAATAGGCTCTATGCTGAATGTGATAGGAGTAAAGGATATACGCCGTTATCAAGAGCTTGCTTTGCAATCGCGTTTGCGCATTCCTTTAATTTTCGGACTGGATGTTATCCACGGCTATCGTACCGGATTTCCGCTTCCGCTTGCCGAGGCTGCAAGTTTCGATTTGGCCATGATTGAGGAAGCTGCACGCTACAATGCTTTGGAAAGTGCCGCTGATGGTTTGAACTGGGTTTTTGCCCCGATGGTGGATATTTCGTGGGACGCACGTTGGGGACGCGTCATGGAAGGGGCCGGTGAGGACCCTTATTATGGTTCTCGGGTAGCGGAGGCGCGTGTCAGAGGCTTGCAAGGAGACGATTTGGCAGACACGACGACTGTCATGGCATGTATGAAACATTTTGCCGGATATGGTGCACCGATAGCAGGAAAGGAGTATAATAGTGTGGATATGTCAATGGGCCACTTTGCCAATTTTTATATGCCTCCCTATAAGGCGGCCATAAAGGTAGGAGCAGCTACCGTGATGAGTGCTTTCAATGATTTTAATAATATTCCTTGTACTGCCAATGATTTCTTGCTCAACCGGCTATTGAGAGAGCAGTGGGGATTTAAGGGATTTGTTGTGTCCGATTATAATTCGGTAGAGGAATTGGTGAACCACCGTTATGCTGTTGACAAGAAAGATGCCGCAGCCAAAGCGCTGAATGCTGGTCTGGACATGGAGATGGTAAGTACCTGCTACTTGACTTATCTGAAGGAGCTTGTTCAAGAAGGGAAAGTAAAGGAGAGTGTGCTTGATGATGCAGTACGGCGTATATTGGAGAAGAAATATGAGTTGGGATTGTTTGAGGACCCTTTTCGCTACTGTAATCCGGAAAGAGCGGCCAGAATACTCAATGCGCCCGAAGTCCGTAATGCTTCGCTCCGTATGGCCGAGCGTTCCGTTGTATTGCTGGAGAATAGGGAATCTGTGCTTCCGTTGACGGCACAGACGAGGAAGATAGCCTTGATAGGAGGACTCTCAAAATCCCAGTACGATATGGCAGGTGCTTGGGCTGCCACTACGGACCGGAACAAAGTGGTGACCTTATATGATGCATTGGTCCGGAAAGGACTGGAGGTGAGCTATGCTGAAGGCTATGATATGAAGAGCAATCAGTTGACCGGATTGCAGGAAGCATTACAGGCTGCTGAGGCTTCGGATGTCATTGTTGTGGCGGTAGGCGAGAGATTCGGTCAGAGTGGCGAGAAGGCTTCCAAAGTGAATATAGCCATACCCGAGGGGCAGCAGAAGCTGGTGTCGGAACTGGCAAAGACTGGAAAACCTGTCATTGCTCTTGTCATGTGTGGGCGTCCGGTAATCTTCAATGAGATAAGGGAACATGCTGATGCGGTACTGTGTACTTGGTGGCTGGGAAGTGAGGCCGGCAATGCCATATGCAATGTGTTGTGGGGAGAGTATAATCCTTCGGCTAAATTGCCCATGACATTTCCTGCACACGTAGGACAGATTCCCATTTATTATCAGAATAAGAGCACCGGCCGCCCTACCGCATTGAAACAGACCTATAAGGCATCTTATATCGATGCTTCCACTGAGCCTGCCTATCCTTTCGGATATGGGCTTTCGTACACGGATTTTGGATATTCTGATTTGAAACTGCTGCCGGGCAAGGCTGCAGGCGTCCATACGGAGGTGTCGGTAAAAGTGACTAATACCGGTAAGTGTGCAGGAGAGGAAGTAGTTCAATTGTATGTGCAGGATAAGGTAGCCTCTGTTACGCGTCCGATAAAGGAATTGAAGGGCTTCAGGAAAATTCATCTGAATGTGGGTGAAAGCAAAACTGTAGCTTTTCAGATAACTGACGATGCACTGGGATTCTATGACAATGAGATGAATTATATGGTAGAACCTGGTGATTTCGTCTTTATGGTGGGTGGCAGTAGTGATGATGTACAGCAGATTACCTATAACTTGAAAGAATAGGATTCTTACCCTATAAATGAAAAGCAAGGCTGTCTGGAATCATATCCGGACAGCCTTGCTTTTCTGTTTTAGTTGGTTATCACATTCGTGAAATACTCTTTGAACAGTTTTTCTGCCCGTTCCAGTTGTTCCGGAGTATTTTCCTTCACTTCTTTCAATTTGTAATCCCATCCCATGGCTTCGTATTTGTGAACACCCAGACGGTGATAAGGAAGTATTTCCACCCGTTGTATCTGCTGGTATTTGCCAAGACTTTCACCCAGCAGGCGGGTGTCTTCTTCCGAATCGCTGTAACCGGGGACCAGTACATAGCGCAGCCAGAAGGGGTGTTCATGTTCTTCGAGCCAGGCAGCGGTGCGGAGTGTCTGTTCGTTGCTTCGTCCCGTCAGCGTACGGTGGCGTTCGGGATTGAATTGCTTGATGTCCAGCAGCACGAGGTCAGTCAGGCTAAAGAGCTCTTCCACCTTTTCATTCCAGATGCCTCCGTTACTGTCCAGACAGATATGGATGCCGTTCGCCTTCAGCTCCTTGAAAAGAGGAATCAGCGCTTCTGCTTGCAGGGTAGGCTCACCGCCGGAGAAAGTAATACCTCCTTTCTTCCCGAAGAATGCCTTTTGGCTGATAGCCATTTGCAGAATCTCTTCCGGAGTGGTGGGAGTGCCTCCTTTTACATCAATCGTATCCGGATTGGCACAATACAGACAACGGAACGGACATCCTTGCAGGAAAACGACGAGCCGGAGACCCGGCCCGTCGAATGTTCCCATACTTTCGTAGGAGTGTACATTTATCATATTACATTCTTTCGTGGAATGAACGGCTGATGACTTCCAACTGATGCTCGCGGCTCAACTTCACGAAGTTCACGGCATAGCCGGAAACGCGGATGGTGAGTTGCGGATACTTTTCAGGATGTTCCATGGCATCTTCCAGCATTTCGCGGTTCAGTACGTTTACGTTCAAATGGTGGGCACCTTTGGTGAAGTAGCCGTCCATCATGGTTACCAGGTTCTCTACACGTTCTTCCGGTGTCGGGCCCAGTGATTTGGGAACAATGGAGAACGTATTGCTGATGCCGTCCTGCGAGTCGCGGTAGCGCAATTTGGCTACGGAGCTCAAGGAAGCGATGGCACCGTTCTTGTCACGTCCGTGCATTGGGTTGGCACCCGGAGCAAAGGCAACACCTTTGGCGCGTCCGTCCGGAGTGGCACCGGTCTTCTTGCCGTACATCACGTTGGAGGTGATAGTCAGCAAGGAAAGGGTGGGACGGGCATTCTTGTAGACAGGCAGCTTTTTCAGTTCTTCGCTGAAATAGTAAACGAGGTCTACTCCCAGGTGGTCCACACGGTCGTCATTATTGCCGAAGCAGGGGAATGAACCTTCAGTGTCGAAACCTTCGGTCAGGCCGATTTCGTTGCGGCGTGCAGTGACTTTGGCATATTTGATGGCGGACAGTGAGTCTATGGCGATGGAAAGGCCGGCAACACCGTATGCCAGATTGATGCGTGGGTCGGTATCGATGAATGCCATCTGGGCTTTCTCATAATAATACTTATCATGCATGTAGTGGATGATATTCATGGCCTCGTTGTAGACACGGGCTATTTCAGTCAGTACCTTCTTGTAGTTGGCCATAACTTCCTCAAACTTCAATGTCTCACCGGTCAATACGGGAATACCTTTCACCATGACAGTTCCGGTATTTTCGCAACGTCCACCGTTGATGGCGAGCAGCAGGGCCTTGGCAAGGTTGGCACGTGCGCCGAAGAACTGGATTTGTTTGCCGATGGCTTGGTAGGATACACAGCAGGCGATGCCGTAGTCGTCGCAGTTGCGCACTTCACGCATCAGGTTGTCGTTTTCGTACTGGATGGAGCTGGTATCTACAGAAACTTTGGCGCAGAAATCCTTGAAGCCTTCCGGCAGTTCGGGACTCCACAATACGGTCAAGTTCGGTTCCGGAGAAGGACCGAGGTTGTATAGCGTCTGCAAAAAGCGGAAAGAAGTCTTGGTGACCTTCACGCGTCCGTCATTGAAGCGTCCTCCGATGGCTTCGGTCACCCAAGTCGGGTCACCGGCAAAGATATCATTGTATGATTGCATACGCAGATGGCGTACCATGCGCAGCTTGATGACGAACTGGTCTATCAGTTCCTGTGCAAACGTCTCATTGATTTTTCCGTGAGCCAGATCGTATTCAATGAATATATCGAGGAACGAAGATACGTTACCCAGTGACATGGCTGCTCCGTCCTGCTCTTTGATGGCAGCAAGATATGCCATGTATACCCATTGCACGGCCTCTTGAGCTGATGTAGCCGGATGGCTGAGGTCGAGTCCGTAATATTCGCCCATAACCTTGATGTCCTTCAAAGCTTTGATTTGTTCTGCCACTTCTTCGCGTAGACGGATGCGTGCTTCGGTCATCGGGCCGGTGAGGTTGCGCAAGTCCTCCTGCTTGGCTTCAATCAGACGGTCGATGCCGTAGAGAGCCAATCGGCGGTAGTCGCCGATGATACGTCCGCGGGCATAGTTGTCGGGCAATCCGGTAAGGAATCCCAGTGAGCGGAAGGAACGGATTTCTTCGGTATATACATCGAATACGCCGTCGTTATGTGTTTTGCGGTAATGGGTGAAGATGTCTTTTACTTTATCGTCCACTTCCACTCCGTTTTCACGGCATGCTTTTGCTACCACGTTGATGCCTCCGAAAGGTTTGATGGATCGTTTCAACAGTTCATCAGTCTGCAAACCGACAATAAGTTCATTGTCCTTATCAATATACCCGGCTTTATGAGAAGTGATGGTAGATACGGTGGTATTGTCCAGTGAACGGACGCCATTGTTGTTCCTTTCTTCTTCGAGAGCCTTCAGACAGATGTCCCAGATACGTTTGGTACGTTCGGTAGGTCCCTGCAAGAAAGATGCATCCCCGGTATAGGGTGCGATGTTTTTACTGACGAAATCACTGACATTGATTTCTTTATTCCAAAGCCCATTGGTAAAGGTTTTGTTCAATTCCATAAAATTTGTTTTTGTTAGTAGGTTAGATAATGTTATCCTTTAGAGCGCGCAAAAATACTGAATAAATTCCGTAATTTTATAAGAGATACTTCTCTTTTTATGTTGAACAGCATAAAATAACTATTATTAGGTAGTGAATGTCCGGGGGAGTAGAGATGTTAATACTTTCTTTATATGTGGTTTATGAATTGAAACAAGAACCGAATAATAATCTGCATTATTTACAAATGATGTAGGTTTAAGGAACAGTCGTATTCTGAACCTAATTCAGTCGTATAGTGAATGCCATTCAGTCGTATACTGAATAGGGTTCAATCGTATACTGAATGTGGCTCTTTGTAAATATACTGATAGCCAGTAAGTTATAAAACTCTGTCTTGCCCTTGATAAATTTCAACAAATAGCCTAAATGCCGTTATGTTCGTTCCGTAGTGGGTATAAACAAGAATTTTGGTATAATTGCTCTGTTTTTGTGCAGAAAAGTTTGTAGAATAAAAAATGATTTGTATCTTTGCACCGCTTTAAAAGAAAAGCACTTCTGAAAAAGAAGTTTTGGAGAGGTGGCAGAGTGGTCGATTGCGGCGGTCTTGAAAACCGTTGT
>ENA-OZFY01000620-OZFY01000620.1-human-gut-metagenome-genome-assembly--contig:-NODE-620-length-10575-cov-3.799810_pt1 | contig 10575 bp, 8 predicted proteins | sample MGYA00244652_ERZ653650 | MGnify/ENA primary metagenome ERZ653650 (study PRJEB26926, sample SAMN06165117) | human gut metagenome | biome: ENVO:00009003; feature: ENVO:2100002; material: ENVO:00002003... | reverse complement strand
GATCTACACCCTAGAGTTCGTCGGCAGCGTCAGATGTGTATAAGAGACAGATCGCATGATCCGGACGTGCGATAACCAGGGATTCGCATTTTCGAAGAGCATGTGCGACCGGTTCGCCGGTTTTGATACCAAACGTTTTTGCAGAAGTAGATTTTGCCAGTACGATCCCATGGCGGCTCTCACGGTCTCCGCCGATAATGGACGGGATCGTGCGCAGATCGACCGTGCTTCCATTTTTCAGTTGTTCAATGGCAGTCCAGCTTAAAAAAGCGGAATTTACGTCAATATGAAAAATAACCGGTTCCAAGTTCCCAATCTCCTTTTTGCAGATTTCTTTCTAAAACTCTTTCTAAAATTTGTTCTAAATTTTGTCCTAAAACTCATTCTGAATTTGTTTTGAATCTCTTCCCAATAAAATAGGTCTGTTCCGTCAAATAAAAATGTCGGATAAAAAATCCACTGGACAAGAACAAATGTTTTGTTTATGATGTTAGTATAACATAGCGAAGCGGACTCGTACAGATAGAAAAGGAGGAGCTATGAAATTTTTTCATTTAAGTGATCTGCATATTGGAAAACATTTATTTTATTATTCACTTTTAGAAGATCAAAAATACGTCTTTCACCAGATTTTGGAAGCGGCAAAGGAGGAACAGCCGGATGCCGTTCTGTTATGTGGCGATATTTATGATAAAACGATTCCGTCAGCAGAGGCTGTCAGTCTGTTTGACTGGTTTTTAACAGAGTTAAAAGAAACATTGCCAAAGGCATTGCTCCTTATCATTGCGGGAAACCATGACAGTGGAGAGCGACTGGAATTTGCAAGGGAACTCTTAGAAAAAGAGGGCGTATTCATTGCCGGTCTGCCGCCGCGTGAAGCAGACGAAAAGATCCGAAAAGTGACGATGACGGATTCTGTCGGGGAAGTATGCTTTTATCTGCTGCCATTTACCAAACCGTCGCATCTGCGAAAAAAATACGAAGAAGAAAAAATAGACAGCTATGAAGATGCAGTGAAAAAATTATTAGAAGAGGAAGAAATAGATACAACAAAACGAAACGTTCTATTGTCACATCAGTTCTATTTATCCGGTGGCAGCGAGCCGCTCACCTGTGATTCGGAGATCCGCATGGCAGGCGGGATTGACCAGATCGATACGAGACTGTTAGAGGATTTTGACTATGTGGCACTTGGTCATATCCACAGGGCACAGAGGATTGGAAAAGGACAGTGTTACTATTCAGGAACACCACTTAAATATTCCGTAAGTGAAGCTGCCCATGAGAAATCTTTTCAGATTGTGGAATTAGGAGAAAAAGGACAGGAGCCGGTTGTACGAAAAAAGCAGTTAAAGCCGCTGCGGGAACTTTGTGTGCTGCGGGGAACGCTGCAGGAGGTATTAGAGCAGAGAGAGCATGCGAAAGATTTTGTCAGCATTACCTTAACGGATGAAGAAGAACCATATATGCCAAAGGAACAGTTAGAGCTGGTGTTTGACCATATTTTAGAGATCCGTATTGATAATGAAAGAACACGCAGGATTTTAGATCTTTATGAGGAAGAAGAGGAGACCGAAAGCCTGTTTGAATCGTTTGCCTCATTTTTTGAAACAGTGCAGGGCAGAAGCATGAATGAAGCGGAGCAGGAGGCGGCACAGGATGCCTGGAATGAGATCATAGAGGGGGGAGCAGAATGAAACCGTTAAAGTTAGAGATGTCTGCCTTTGGCTCGTATGCCGGATTGGTAGAGGTGGATTTTACAAAAGCGGGAAGCGGACTCTTTCTGATCACCGGAGATACCGGAGCAGGAAAGACGACGATTTTTGATGGGATTGCCTATGCACTCTATGATGAGACCAGCGGCGGGGAACGAAGCGGCAGTATGATGCGCAGTCAGTTTGCAGATGCAAAGACAGAAACCTATGTGAAACTGACGTTTTTAAGCCACGGAAACATTTATCAGGTCAGAAGAAATCCGGAGCATAAGATACAAAAGGAATTGAAAAACGGTAATACCACACTGCGGAATATTCCAAAGAATGTTGAGCTGATCCTGCCGGACGGACAGGTGTTCCCGGAGAAAAAGCAGGGGACAGACCGCGAAATCGTGAATTTAGTGGGGCTGGATGTCAACCAGTTCACCCAGACCGCTATGCTGGCACAGGGCGATTTTCTAAAGCTGTTGTATACAAAATCCGATGATCGAAAGGCAATCTTTTCTAAGATCTTTCAGACCGGTTACTGTGCGAAGATCCAGGACTACTTCCGCCAGCAGGCTTCTATCTTAAAGGATGAGTTAGAAAAACAGGAGCAGGCACTGCGGCAGGAGGCCTCCGGTGTCCGCTTGGATGAAGCCGGAAAGCTCAAAATGCAGGAACTCTTACAACATGACTTCTTTCCATGCGAAGAGGTACAAAGCCTGTTACAGGAAAATATCGTAGCCTGTAAAAAAGAAACCACGGACGTACAGAAAATAAAAGATGAAAAAGCAAAAGCCGTAGAACAACTGACGAAAGACATCAGCGTGCAGGAGCAGGTGAACCGTCAGTTTGAACACTTAAACATGGTGACGGAACAACTGAAAGATTTACAACACAAAGTAGAAACTGCAAAACAGGCACATGAAGCTGCAAAGCAGGAACTTGAAAAAAAAGGAGAGAGCATCCAAAAAGAGATCGCTGACATTGAACATTCCCTACCGCTCTATGAACAGGCAGAACAGGCAAAGGAAAAAGAGAAAAGCGGAAAGAAACGTTTAGCGGATTTAGAAAAGGATCAGGGAGTTCTTGGGACCTTAAAGCAGCGTATGGAAACGTCACAAAAGGAGTGGAACATCTGGGTTACGAAGGCAAAAGAAGCCGTAGCAGAGTATGAGCGTGTTTATGAGGCATTTTTCCATGAGCAGGCAGGGATTTTAGCAAAGGACTTAGAAGAAGGGATGCCATGTCCGGTCTGCGGCTCCACACATCATCCGTCTCTGGCAAAAATGGCTGAGGATGTACCATCCGAAGAAGAAGTGAAAAAGGCAAGGAAGAAACGGACAGAGGCAGAAGAACACCGGGAGCAGAGCGAGAGACAATATATGGAAGCAAAAAGTGCCTACGATACGAAAAGGCAGCAGGAAGAGACGGAGATCCGGGTACTCTTAGCGGAGGCGGCAAAAGAGCTAGAGCTTACTTCTAAGAATCTGGTCTATTCGGGAAAAGAAGAAGCCATGGCAATCTTAGAAAAGAACAGGCAGTTAAAGCAGCAGTTAGAATCTTCCGTAAAAAAGACACAGGAAGAGTTATCGCAGACACAGGAGCAGGAAGCAGTCTACAAAGGTCAGAAAGAACAGCTGTTACAGGAGACCGAGGGTCGCAAGCCACTGGAACTTACGGAGAAAAAACAGCAGCAAAGAGAGCTGTCGGAGGAGGTTCAAAACGCAGAGGACAGACTGCGGCAGCTTCATACCACACAGGAGATCAATGAGCGTATCCGTCAGAACCTGCAAAAGTATGATGCGAAACGGGAGCAGTTCAAAGAGCAGGCAGCAGTTGCAGATACGCTGAACCGCACGGCAAACGGACGGTTGAGTGGAAGTATGAAGATGGACTTTGAGACTTATGTACAGAGGAAGTATTTTAAACAGATCTTAAAAGAAGCAAACCGAAGACTGATCAAAATGAGCCGTGGAAGCTTTGTCTTACAGTTAAAAGAAGGTCAGGAGAGCGGCAAGGGAAAAAATGAGGGATTGGATCTGGTAGTACACAGCCTGGTTACAAATGCGATCAGGGATGTCCGTACCTTATCCGGTGGAGAGGCATTCATGGCGGCACTTTCGATGGCACTGGGACTTTCGGACATTGTGCAGAGGACTGCGGGAGCGGTACAGTTGGAAATGATGTTTATCGACGAAGGCTTTGGCTCTTTGGATGACATCTCAAGAACGCAGGCATTAAATGTCTTAGAAGAACTGACCGGCAGTGGAAGACAGATCGGGATCATCTCGCATGTCAATGAATTAAAGGAGCAGATGGAGAAAAAGCTGGTTGTTTCTAAGGGGGAGAGGGGCAGCAGCCTGCACTGGGAACTGTAAATCTTAACCAAGTATAAAAAATATAAAAGAAAGGTTTAGATTTATTTTAGAATCCTTTAAGTTTTGCGTCACAGTTTGGTCATAAATAGTTCCTATAATGAAAACATCAAATGAATGAGGCAGCAATTACCTTATATATAGATTAACATTTTCATAACTAAACTCCTCGGAAAGTCCTTAGGAACCGCAAGTCCTAAGGACTTTTCCCGGTTTATCAGGATTTATCAGAGTTTATCTTTGGATTTTATTTGTACATTTTATCAAATCTGTTAAAATCTTAACATTCTTTTAGCACCACCCTTAAAATCCGCAAAATCCCTGTGTTTATTGTAAAAATTCGTAAATTTTCACAATAAAATCTATTAAAATTTAAAAAAATGTTTATAAAATTTAGGTGGCTTTTTTTAACAAATGAGAGTATTATATGTAACAGAAAAGTCAACGCATGAAGATATAGGCTTATATCGGGGAAGTTGCATGACTGTAATTAAGAAAATAAAAAGGAGTGAATAGCAATATGGAATCATTTAATTTTTTGCTGTTTCTGGCGATTATTTTAGTTTCCACAAAAGTACTGGGTATTTTTTCTAAAAAAGTTAAGATGCCACAGGTTGTAGGTGCTTTGGTGGCGGGCGTTATCTTAGGACCATCCGTATTGAATCTGGTACAGATGGAGAGTGATGGAAATTTCTTAGCATACATGGCAGAGATCGGTGTTATCTTACTGATGTTCTGTGCAGGACTTGAGACCGATTTATCGGAATTAAAGGCAAACGGTGTAGCTTCCTTTATTGTTGCAATGTGTGGAGTTATCGTTCCGTTAGTAGGAGGATTTATTGCATATGCATTATACTTCCATGTAGATGTATCAAGTTTTCATGAGTGTATGAAAGCAGTATTTGTCGGAACGGTGCTGACGGCAACCTCGGTTAGTATCACGGTCGAGACGCTGCGAGAGTTAGGACATTTAAAAGGAAAGGTCGGTTCTACGATTTTAGGAGCAGCGATCATTGACGATATCCTTGGTATCATCGTATTGACAATCGTAACCAGTTTAGAAGATACCAGTGTCAATCCGGCAGCCGTATTTGGTAAGATCGCACTTTACTTTGTTGTGATCGCAGTCATCTGGTTTGTACTGGCAAAACTGAAACCATTCTTAGAGTCACAGGATCAATTGAGAAGAACTGCAATCCTTGCATTGGCATTCTGTTTCTTAATGGCATATGTATCCGAAAAGTTCTTTGGAATCGCAGATATTACAGGTGCATATTTTGCAGGACTGATGCTTTGCTCTATGAAAATCGAAACTTATGTCAATCGAAGAGTTGAGATACCTGCGTACTTAATCTTCTCACCGGTATTCTTTGCAAGTATCGGAATGAAGACCAACTTAGATGGTTTGAACGGTAGCATGATCCTGTTTTCCATTATCCTGTTAATCATTGCTATTTTGTCAAAAGTTGTGGGATGCGGTCTGGGTGCTAAAATATGCAAGTGTACGAATAAAGAAGCATTGCGGATTGGTGTCGGCATGATCTCCCGTGGTGAGGTTGCCTTGATCGTGGCACAGAAAGGTTATCAGGCAGGCATGTTAAGCGATGACTTATTTGCACCGATCGTATTGGTGGTTATTGTTACAACCCTGATCACCCCAATTCTCTTAAGTATGGTATTTAAGGGAGAAAAACCGCAGGATACACCGGCAGCTCCGGCAGAGAGTGCGAATATATAAGATCATTCTATGCGAGTAGATAAGAGGGAAGTATTCAAAAGATAAAAAGAAAACCGTCATTGGAATCCGAATGGAACCGATGACGGTTTTTTGTGCTATAGGATCAGAGTGTCGAAAGACGATTTCAAGTTTTTTTGATTGGCAACTTGCACAAATCCGGGTCTGTTTTGTTCCGTTGTACGAAAATAAGAAAATCTAAGTCTGCCTGCGTCAGGCTGTGATGGAGTGACGCGTACGTCTTAAACACCCCGTCCATGGGGTGCTAAGACTTTTGCTGCCGTCCATGGCAGCAAAACACTATACATGAACAGGCAGACTAAGATTTACTAATTTTCTCCCAAAGTCACAAAAGCAGTCTCAGCTTTGTGCAAGGTACTAGCTGCTAAGCTATGAGCAGATTTTTGACACATTAATTTCTATAAGAAATGCTGTTTTGCGTTTAAGCATGGAAGTTGTACTTCCTGTAGAGTGGAAATGCTTCGTAAGGGGGCAGATGCGCAATGATAGGTAAGGGTGTTATGGAAATGTTTATATGACAGACTAACGATTATACAAGTTGCACAAATTCTACAAATTTCCGTAGAACTGGTGTCGTTTTTTGCAACCAGAGGAGAAAAAGTTATCAACATCGAAAAAGGTGGAAATATCGAAAAAAAGGAGTTATACACGAAGTTATAAACGTTATCCACAGAAAAAAAGCAAAAATTATAGGTTTACATAGCAAAAAAAGAGAACAGAGGTTTTGTACACAAATAATAAAGTTGATAAGTTTGTCAAAAAAAGGAGAAAAAGTCTTGACTTTTTTAAAGTAAAAATATTACGAAAGTTATCAGAAAATGTCAAAAATGTTTCGAAAATATACAGACGAATTTCGTCTTTGGACAGGCAAGGTTGAAATCTGACCTTGATTTTGTTATACTCATGTATATTATCTTGAAAAACAAAAAATAATAGGTGTAGTGATGAAGAAGAAGATACAGATATTGGGGATGAAGCTTGACAACTACTCCGTGCGGGAATCCATCCTGTTAGCGGAGAGTTATTTAAATGGAACATCCTTAAATGCAATTGAAGATATATCCATGAAGATGCTGATGGAGTCTGAGAACAATGAAGTACTCGGACAGGCATTGCAGGAACTGGATATGACCATTATCGGTGAGAAAGAGATCCTTACGGCTGCGGAAGTGGAGACTCCACAGTGGCTGAAAGAGACGGTAGAACATGAATTTTTTCATGAGTTTATGAAGCGGATCGCGCGCAATCATAAGATTGTCTATATTTTAGGAGAAAAATCAGAGCAGATCAAAGCGCTGGTCGGATTCTTAAAGGAACATTATCCAAGGGTTACGGTTTCCGGTGTGTTTGCGTTAGAAGACTGTCCGGGAGATTACGAGAGTATTATTAATGAAGTAAACGGTGAGGCAGCAGATGTTGTGATCTCAGTGATCCCGTCTCCGCAGCAGGAAGAATTTTTAATGAACTATAAGAGCAAAATGTCGGCAAAGGTCTGGTACGGGATCGGAGAAGTGACCGGATTGTATTCTGACACGTTTTTGAAAAAAATCTTTCGGAAAATTTTTCATAAACATGTATTACTCAAAAGAATAGAACAATATGAAAATGAAGATGAGGAGCGGAAGTGAAGATGAGGATTATGAACAGCCGTCCATGGTATGTGGATTATTTATTCATCTTTATGGGAACCGGGATCATGGCGCTTGCCATTCAGTGTATTTTTGAACCGATCGGACTGGTTACGGGAGGTTTTTCCGGTATAGCGATTATCATAAGAAAAATGACCGCCGGAATCGTAGAGGGCGGTGTCCCGCTGTGGCTGACAAACCTTGCATTGAATGTTCCGGTGTTTATCGCAGCACTAATTATAAAAGGAAGAAAGTTCTTGGGCAGAACCGTGATCGGAACGGTTCTTCTGTCTTTCTGGCTTTATGTGATCCCACAGGTTGACTTAACGCAGGGAGATTATATGCTTTCTGCCGTATTTGGCGGCGTGATCACAGGAATCGGAATCGGATTTGTGTTGCTGGCAAAGGCAACGACCGGTGGAACCGATATGGTGTCAGCACTGATCCAGAAATATGTGCGTCACTATTCCGTGGTACAGATCTTGCAGGTCATTGACGGAATGGTCGTTTTGGCAGGACTTTATGTATTCGGTCTTAAACCGGCACTTTATGCGATTGTGGCAATTTTTATCACCTCGAAGGTTTCCGACGCACTGATGGAAGGTATGAAATATTCCAAGGCTGCGTTCATTATTACAGACTACTATAAAGAAATTGCAGATGCGATCATGACACAGTTAGACCGTGGACTGACCGGTCTGGATGCGACGGGAATGTATTCAGGCGATAAGAAGACCGTGCTCTATTGTGTGGTTTCTAAAAAAGAGATCGTGGAGCTTAAGGACATCGTGGCGAAGATCGATCCGAAGGCATTTGTGATTGTGACGGATGCGCGCGAGGTCTTTGGAGAGGGTTTTTTGGAAAATTAGCATAAGAAAAACGAGATTTACTCTTTATTTTTTTGACGTTTTGCATTAAAATATAAAAAGAGAAAGCTGTTTTTGTGAAAAATCACAAAGAATTATTGTGAAATTTGCATAGTGGCAAAAGGAGAGAAGGGGCGTAGGCATATGATTTCAAATCAAATATTACAGAGCACAATAGATGGATTAAAAGGAATCACGCGTGTGGATTTATGCATTATCGATACGGAGGGAAAAGTTCTGGCAACTACGTTTCCGGATGCGGACAAATACATTGGTCCGGCAGCGGCTTTCGTGGAATCTCCGGCAGACAGCCAGGTAGTACAGGGATGTCAGTTCTTTAAAGTGTTCGATGAGCATCAGTTAGAGTACATCTTGTTGGCAAATGGTGACAGCGATGATGTATTTATGATTGGAAAGATTGCAAGTTTTCAGGTGCAGAATCTTTTAGTAGCATATAAAGAGCGTTTTGATAAGGATAATTTTATCAAGAATCTGCTTTTAGACAATCTGCTTCTGGTAGATATATACAACCGTGCCAAGAAACTACATATTGATACTGAGGTACGACGTGTGGTATTTATAATAGAGACCAACCGCGAGAAGGATGGCAATGAGTTAGAGAAGGTCAGAAGCCTTTTTGGTGGAAAATCCAAGGATTTTGTAACCGAGGTAGATGAGAAGAACATCATACTGGTCAAAGAACTGGCTGACAATGAGAGCTATGATGATCTGAAAAAGACGGCAGATGTGATCTTAAGTCTTTTCCCGACAGATGCAAATCACAGCATCCATATTGCATATGGTACAATCGTCAATGAGATCAAAGAGGTATCACGTTCTTATAAAGAAGCGAGAATGGCATTGGATGTAGGTAAGATTTTCTTTGAAGAAAAAGAAGTCATTGCATATTCGGCACTTGGAATCGGAAGATTGATCTATCAGCTTCCAATTCCACTGTGTAAAATGTTTATCAAAGAGATCTTCGATGGAAAATCCCCGGATGATTTTGACGAGGAGACATTGACGACGATCAACAAGTTCTTTGAGAACAGCCTGAATGTGTCTGAGACCTCCAGACAGCTCTATATTCATCGTAATACCTTAGTTTACCGGTTGGATAAATTACAAAAGAGTACCAGATTGGACTTGCGCGTCTTTGAAGATGCGATCACATTTAAGATTGCCCTGATGGTAGTAAAATATATGAAGTATATGGAGTCTTTAGATTACTAGAAGTTTAGGAGGCACACATGATTAAGCTCGAACATGTCAGTAAGGCATATTCTGCAGGAATACCGGCATTGAATGATGTCAGTCTGCATATAAAAGAGGGCGAGTTTGTGTTCGTAGTCGGAGAGAGTGGTTCCGGTAAATCCACCTTTATCCGTCTGCTGTTAAAAGAACTTGAGCCGACCTCGGGAAAAATCTTCATTAATGGTCAGGAAATTAACCGGTTAAAGAGAAAACAGATTCCGAAACTCCGCCGGAACATCGGTGTTGTATTTCAGGATTTCCGTTTGCTGAGAGACCGGAACGTATATGAAAATGTTGCTTTTGCACAGCGTGTCATTGGCACAAGTACCAAAACGATCCGCAGCAGAGTACCACAGATGCTTTCCATGGTGGGACTTGCAGCAAAATATAAATCCCTGCCAAGGCAGCTTTCCGGTGGAGAGCAGCAAAGGGTAGCGATTGCGAGAGCGTTGGTCAATGAGCCAAAGATCCTGTTAGCAGATGAGCCGACCGGAAATCTGGATGAGAACAATGCATGGGAGATCATGAAGCTCTTAGAAGAGATTAACGAAAGAGGAACAACCGTCGTTGTGGTCACACACAATCTGGATATTGTAAAGGCGATGAAAAAGCGTGTAATTACCATGCGGAAAGGCGTCGTAATCAGCGATGAAGATTTAGGTGGCACAAATGAGATTTAGTACATTTCTTTATTCCGTAAAACAGGGAATGAAAAATATCGGGAGAAATAAGATGTTCTCCTTAGCTTCCATTGCGACAATGGCAGCATGTATTTTTCTGTTTGGTATCTTCTTTTCTGTTGTGACCAATTTTAAGACCATGGTCAAGACGGCAGAAGAGGGAGTCGCTGTTACCGTGTTTTTTGAAAAAGGCATAGAACAGGACAAAATAGATGAGATTGGAAAAGAGATCAAAAAACGTCCGGAGGTAGCAAAGTATGATTTTGTATCTGTCTCTTATACACATCTCCGAGCCCACGAGACCGAGGCTGATCTC
>ENA-OZFY01000607-OZFY01000607.1-human-gut-metagenome-genome-assembly--contig:-NODE-607-length-10730-cov-3.421265_pt1 | contig 10730 bp, 10 predicted proteins | sample MGYA00244652_ERZ653650 | MGnify/ENA primary metagenome ERZ653650 (study PRJEB26926, sample SAMN06165117) | human gut metagenome | biome: ENVO:00009003; feature: ENVO:2100002; material: ENVO:00002003... | reverse complement strand
TGTATTCCCAAATGGGATACGCACAAAAATCAATTACAGATACAGTATAGCACTGTATCTTGTACCTGTCAAGATGTAGAACGCTATATATAGATTTGCAGCCAGCGACAAATACGATATGTAGTAATTGAGGAAAGGTGTTGTGGCTTCCTCATTATATAAATAGGAGTGATTACATGAAGTTCTGCAGGATAGTGTGAGTTTGAAGAAATATCGTGATATATCAAAAAGAAAGTAGAGTTTGTCATAGATTGTTGCCTCTTTGTCATAATGTCAAGTGATAAATTCAAAAAATAGCAGCCACGATTAAAGAATTCCTCTTTGTGGCTGCCATTCTGATAATTTTTAGCTTGACTTGTACTGCTTAACTTATTATATTCGAGAGTACGAATTATAATGTGGCAGTACGGAGGTGCAGTATGGATTACATGACTTTGAAAGAAGCAAGCAAAATTTGGGGAGTAACACCTCGTTGGATAAATTACTACTGTTCCGCAGGGCGCATTCCAGGTGCAGAAAAAATGGGGACGATCTGGCTTATCCCTAAGAATGCAACAAAACCATTAGACGGACGGAGAAAATCTGCCAGGCAATCAGGAGGAGAACATCATGATTGAAGTTTATTATGCAGAAGATGATGAAATGATTGGCAAATCTGTAAAAGAATATTTGGAACAGCAGAATTGCAAAGTGAGTGTTTTTGATAGGATTGCCGATGCCAAGAAAGCGTTGATCGGTCATTTGCCTACAATCGTCTTGTTGGACTGGAATATGCCGGACGGACAAGGCAATGAATTGTGCCTTTGGATTCGGGAAAGATGGAAAACCCTGCCTATTATCTATTTGACAGTTCGCGGTGATTCCCATGACATTGTTACTGGCTTCCAAAATGGGGCGGATGATTATGTGGTAAAACCCTTTGAACTTGTTGTTCTGTATTCTCGTATTCTGGCGCTGTTACGGAGAACCGAGGGCGTAACCCACACAAAACTATTCTGCGATGACTTGATTTTGGATAAGGAGAAAACGGCTGTCTATAATGGGCAGAAAGAAATCGTTGTAAGCCAGCCGGAGTACCGAATTCTCCTGATTCTGATGGAAAACAAGGGAAAAACGATCACCAGAAACCAGTTATTAGAGCAAGTTTGGGATCGCAGCGGGAACTATGTAAATGATAATACGCTGACGGTCACAATGAAAAGGCTACGGGAAAAGCTGAATCATCCAGCCTGCTTAAAAACGATCCGAAGTTTTGGCTACCGTATGGAGGACACACAATGAGCGAAAAATGGAAACAAAAAACACTTCTGATTTTTCCGTTTGCTGTTCTTGCGGCAGGCATGATACTTACCGCCGCTTTCTTCCTGCACACGTACCGGCAGATTGCATTTGAACACACTTCGGCATTATGCGAAACCATATTGGAAAATTCTCCTGAAGCCGAGCCGCAGCTATTAGCGGCTCTGAAAGATTATCATTCATTGACCGAACAAGAACTCAGAGACAACGATTATCTGGAGAAATACGGATACCGGGCCGATGATTTTTGCTATGATTTCCCGCTGGATACAGTGCTTTTTCCGATTATATTTTTCCTTGTGACCGCTTGTGCTTTTGGGGCCGGAATCTTTCTGTCCCGCAGAAAAAATCGAAAGAGGATTGATGATTTGACCGAGTATTTGGAGCAGATCAATATCGGTGCTGGCGGGACATTGATACAAACGAAGGAAGATGAATATTCCCATTTGCAGGACGAGATATACAAAACTGTCACGATGCTTTATCAAACAAGAGAAACGGCAGTTGCCGCAAAGAAAAATTTTGCAGAGAACCTGGCTAATATCGCACACCAACTGAAAACGCCGATCACAGCGGCCTTTTTGTCGTTGCAGCTTATGGAAAAAGAGATTCCGGGGGCTCACACAGAACAGGTCAAACAGCAGTTGAAGCGATTAAATCGTCTGGAAGAATCCTTGCTTATGCTTTCCAAAATTGATGCTGGAACGCTGCCGTTAAAGCGGGAAAAGGTCGATCTTTATACGGTATTAAATCTGGCAGCAGATAATCTGAACGATCTATTGCGGAAAAATTGTATTACTGTTGACATTCCAGAAAATGGCTGTATTGAATTTTGGGGAGATTTAGAGTGGACAATGGAAGCACTCATCAATCTCATAAAGAATTGTATGGAACATTCCAAACCGGACGGTGTAGTCCATTGTGACTACTCAGGCAATCCTCTCTATGTAGAAATTCGGGTATGGGATGACGGGGCGGGCTTTGACACAGAGGACTTACCGTATCTTTTTGATCGTTTTTACCGCGGCCGGTGTGCGGTTGGAGATGGAATTGGAATTGGCCTGGCTCTTACCCGTTCCATTTTTGAATTGCAGAACGGAACCATAACCGCCTGTAATTTGCAAAATGGCGGTGCTTGTTTTGAAATAAGGATATACAGTCACTGAGATGTCACTTTACTTTGTTATACTGTACGCAAGACCATTCAGTAGAGAGGAGAAAGTGACATGGAAATACTAAGATGTGAAAATGTCCGAAAGGTATATGGCTCTGGAAATAATCAGGTCGTGGCACTTAATCACATTGACTTGTCCGTACAAAAAGGAGAATTTGTAGCAATCGTAGGGGCATCCGGTTCAGGAAAATCCACCTTGTTGCACATTTTGGGAAGTGTGGATAAGCCAACAGAAGGGAAAGTCCTTATCGAGGGAACAGAATTATCTGCCATGAACCGAACACAGGCAGCCATTTTCCGGCGTAGAAAGGTCGGGCTGGTTTATCAGTTTTATAATCTTATCCCCACCCTTACCGTCCGAAAAAATATTCTCATGCCGCTCCTGTTAGACAAGCGCAAACCCAATAAAGAATACTTTGAGCAGATTGTACATTCGCTGGGAATCGAAGATAAACTGGAAGCACTGCCCAGCCAACTATCCGGCGGGCAGCAGCAGCGTGTTGCCATCGCCAGAGCTTTGGTCAAGCTGCCCAGAGTACTTCTCTTAGACGAGCCCCTTTCCAATCTGGATGCCAGACTCCGTCTCCAGACCAGAGAAGAGATCCGCAGGATCCAGCAGGAGACACAGATCACCACCATCTTCGTTACCCACGATCAGGACGAAGCCATGAGCATCTCCGATATGATCGTCGTTATGAAGGACGGTATCGTACAGCAGATCGGCAAGCCCCAGAACGTATATGATGATCCCGTGAATCTGTTCGTTGCAAAGTTCCTCGGCACACCTCCCATCAATGTATTTTCCGGTGAGGTAAAAAATGAGCAGTTATATATTGGCTCCGAAGCTGTCCTGTCCACTCCCGGAGTATCGGATCAGCCCGTGCATGTCGGCATCCGCCCGGAAGGCTTCATCTTAAAAGAGGACGGACCGCTCTCCTGCGATCTGGTACGTCTGGAGGTCATGGGCCGGGATGTGAGCATTGTTTCCACCCATGAGCAGTCCCAGAATGTTACCATCCGTTCCATCATTGATGCGGACGAAGGGAAATCTCTTCCCACCGGAAAAGTGCATTTCGGCTTAAAGCCCGCAAAAGTATTCCTCTTTTGCACCGACACCGAAGAACGCATCCGTTTTTAATATTTTATCCGATTTTGCAGTCCGGCGGTATTCATGGGCTGCAGAAAGAATTGAGGTTTCTTATGGAAAAACAAAATATGAAAGCCTGGCTCTATCTATTGCCGGCATTCCTGTTTCTGGGTGCTTTTATGATCTATCCTCTTATCGACGTATTCGTGTACTCCTTTGAAGAGGGTTACAATTCTGCATCCCAGACCTTTTACGGCATAGGCATGTACAATTACTCCTATGTGCTCCACGATCCGTACTTTTTACAGGCATTGAAAAATACCTTTATTCTGGTCATCATCACCGTTCCGGTCTCCACCGGACTGGCGCTTTTGATCTCCGCCGCCTTAAGCTCCATCAAACCGCTGCGGGATCTGTTCCAGACCATATTTTTCCTGCCCTATGTGACCAATACTCTGGCGGTCGGTCTGGTCTTCATGATTCTTTTCAAAAAGACTCCTTACTCCGACGGTCTGATCAATCTACTGATCCAGTTTTTCGGCGGCAGCTCCGTGGATTTCATCGACGGGCCCTACTGGGCGAAAATGTTCGTGCTGTGCTTTTACACCATCTGGATCGTTATGCCTTTTAAGATTCTGATCCTGACCAGTGCTCTCGCCAGTGTGAACCCCATGTACTACAATGCGGCAAGAGTGGACGGCACTTCCCGTTTCCGGATGTTCACCAAGATTACACTGCCCATGATCTCCCCCATGGTATTCTACCTGATCATCACCGGCTTTATCGGCGCATTCAAAGCCTACAGTGATGCCGTGGCGCTGTTCGGCACGAACTTAAATGCCGCAGAGATGAATACCATTGTCGGCTACGTCTACGATATGCTCTACGGTGACAGCGGCGGCTATCCTTCCTATGCTTCCGCAGCGGCGATCCTGCTGTTTGCCATCGTCCTGACCATCACCTGCATCAATCTGCTGGTCAGCAAAAAGCATGTCCACTATGTATAGGAAAGGAGGTCTTTGTGATGTCTGATGTTGCATCTGATTATGAAAAAATCGAGAAACGCACCCGGATCCGCGGCAATATCCGCAATGGGATCGTCTACTTTTTTCTGTGTCTGTGGGCACTGATCGTACTGTTCCCTTTTTACTGGATGATACTGACCTCCGTAAAAAGCTACGGCTCCTATAATGCAGAATATATTCCGAAGTTTTTCACCCTGTCTCCCACTTTGCAGAACTACGTGGACGCTTTTACCACTGTTTCTCTGGGAAGATACCTGTGGAACACTTTGTTTTTCACTGTGGTCACCACTGCCATTATGCTGGTGGTCATCACTCTGGCGGCCTTCGCGTTTGCAAGGTTGAACTTTGCCGGAAAAGATCTGATCTTTACGTTATTTTTATCCCTGATGATGATTCCGAACGAGCTGGTGGTCATTACGAATTTCACCACTATCACGAACCTGGATCTGCGTAATACCTTCACCGGTCTGATTCTGCCTTCCGTGACCAGCGTATTTTATATCTATCTGCTGCGAGAGAATTTCGCACAGATTCCGGACGAGCTGTATTATGCCGCCAAGGTGGACGGTACTTCTGATCTGCGATATCTGCGCAAGGTCATGGTGCCCATCTGTAAGCCCACGCTGATCACCATCGTGATCCTGAAGGTTATTGAATGCTGGAACTCCTATGTGTGGCCCAGACTGATCACCGATGATCCGGATTACTATCTGGTGTCCAACGGTATCCAGGAGATCCGTGAGAATGGTTTCGGCAGAGAGAACATCCCTGCCATGATGGCTGCGGTGGTCGTGATCTCCGTTCCTCTGGTGGTGTTGTTCCTCGTATTCCGTAAAAAAGTCATGGCAGGCGTTGCCAGAGGAGGTACCAAAGGATGAGTCGATTCAGCAAAAAACTGGCATTATTATGTGCCGTGGGCACTCTGTCTCTGTCCCTGACCGGCTGCCATGGTTCGAAAGGTCTGCCGGAATTCACTGTTCCTGAGGATTTCGATACTTCCAGGAACTATGAGATCACCTTCTGGGCGAAAAATGATACCAACAAAACCCAGACGGAAATCTACAAGAAAGCCATTGCGGATTTTGAAGCCCTGTATCCCAATATCACGGTGAACCTGAATCTATACACGGATTACGGCAAAATTTACAACGATGTCATTACCAATATTTCCACCAATACGACACCCAATGTCTGCATCACCTACCCGGATCACATTGCCACCTACCTCACCGGGCAGAATACCGTAGTTCCTCTGGATGACCTGTTTGCCGATGAAAAATACGGTCTGGGCGGCACGGAGCTTGCCTATGACGGTCCTGCCAGAGAAGAAGTCATTCCTCAGTTTTTGAATGAATGCTCCATCGACGGTCATTACTATGCCGTTCCTTACATGCGTTCCACCGAGGCCTGCTACGTGAATAAGACCTACGTGGAAAATCTTGGATATACTCTGCCGGATGTACTGACCTGGGACTTCATTTGGGAAGTCTCCGAGGCTGCCACCGCCCAAAATGCGGACGGCACCTATGTGGTCAACGGGCAGAATGTACTGATCCCATTTATCTACAAGTCCACCGATAACATGATGATCCAGATGTTAAAGCAAAAGAATGCGGGATATTCCACGGCTGACGGCAGCATTGAACTTTTCAACGATACTACCACGGATCTCCTGTATGGTATTGCCGGACATGTAAAAAGCGGTGCCTTTTCCACCTTCAAGATCTCCGGTTATCCTGCGAACTTCCTGAATGCCGGGCAATGTATTTTCGCCATTGATTCCACCGCCGGAGCCACCTGGATGGGTACGGACGCTCCGCTGTCGGATATCAGCGAGGATTCTCTGGTGCAGTTTGAGACCGCCGTGCGGATGATTCCCCAGTTTGACCCGGAGCATCCCGAAATGATCTCTCAGGGTCCTTCCGTCTGCGTCTTCAATAAATCAGACTCTCAGGAAGTACTGGCATCCTGGCTGTTTGCCCAGTATCTGCTCACCAACGATGTGCAGATTGCTTATTCCGAGACAGAAGGCTATGTACCTGTAACCTCTAAGGCACAGAACTCCGCAGAGTATCAGGATTATCTGTCCGAATGCGGTGCGGATAACAGTACGCATTATGCGGTGAAAATTGAGGCTTCCAAACTGTTGCTTAACAACGTAGACAACACCTTCGTTACACCGGTATTTAACGGTTCCGCATCCTTACGTGATGCCTCCGGACAGTTGATTGAAAACGTGGTGAAGTCCACCCGCAGAAAAGAGACTGTGGATGATACCTACATGCAAAAGCTTTACAGCGATGTAGAAAGCCTGTACCGTCTCGGTCAGGGAAGTGATGCCTCCTTCGGCAAAAAGGAACTGGGTGCCATGCCCCGGGCTTCCGTGATCCTGTTAAGCACACTTGCAGTCACCTGGCTTCTGATCCTCCTGTATGTAGGGCGGGAATATTTAAAAAACAGAAAGAAGTAATTTTTCAGCCCCATTCGTAAGATAATATCTGGTGGTATTATCCTGCGCATGGGGCTCTTTTTGCAAAAAATCTTGATTTATCTTGCATTTCAGGTATAATGGAACTGTTCGGTGTCTGAATGCGCCGGATAAATTGAGGAGATGTCTGTGTATCTGCACAGACCCATATGCGCCACAAGCGCAGGAATGGAGGATTATTATGAAAAAGAAGACACTTGCATTAACCATGGCTATGGCTCTGGTTCTGTCTCTCGCTGCATGTGGAAACAGCAATGCAGACGTTGCTGCTGAATCTACCGCTGCTGCCACCACCGAGGCTGCTACTACCGAAGCCGCTACTACCGAAGCCGCTGCTACCGAAGCTTCTACCGAGGCTGCTGAAGCTGTTGCTGATGAGAAATCCGAGGGTGTTATGACCTACGAAGAGTACATGGCTGCTGATCTCGATTCCGAAGTTGTGATCGAGGCTTATGTTCAGGCTAAACAGTCCTGGTGGGAAGATAAGGCTACCCTGTACACCCAGGATCAGGATGGTGCTTACTTCATCTACAATTCCGTATGTTCCGAAGAGGATTATGCTAAGCTGGTACCCGGTACCAAGATCAAAGTAACCGGTTATAAGACCGAGTGGTCCGGTGAAGTAGAGATTGCTGAAGGTGCTACCTTCGAGATCGAAGAGGGCAGCTACATCGCTCCCGTTACCGATGTGACCGATCTGTTAGGCACCGATGATCTGATCAACTACCAGAACCAGTTCGTAGCTTTCAAGGGTATGACTGTAGAAGCCAGCCAGGATGCCACCGGCAATGATGTTGCTTTCCTGTACAACTACGATGGTTCCGGTGAAGACGGTAACGACCTGTACTTCAACGTTTCTCTGAATGGTCAGACCTATACCTTCACCGTTGAGTCTTATCTGTGCGACAACACCACCGATGTTTACAACGCAGTAAAGAACTTAAAGATTGGTGACACCATCGATATGGAAGGTTTCCTGTACTGGTACGAAGGTGTGAACCCTCACATCACTTCCGTGACTGTGAAGTAATTTCATCTGGTGAAAATCTTATTAACATAAAAGAGTTGTCCTCATTATGAGGGCAGCTCTTTTGTTATTTCCCGTAATTAATCACCAGTCTGGTAAACAGATCCTCCAGATCCATCCGTACATCCATTTTTTATACACACGGATTTTTCTCTTTCCATACCCTCTTTTTATTGTCCACTCTTATGCTTTACTTATCTTCTACCATGTACTCCTGCACATCCCCGGCCTCTGTCTGCCGAAATTCCCCGCCCTCGTCAACTGTGCGACAATTCTTTTCTCGGGACTTATTGCTTATGCGTGCCGTTCAGCTTTTATTTTCTGCTCTCCCACCAACGTTTAGCAATCCGGAAGCCCTCCGTGGGGACGCAGAACCTGTGGTCTCTGGGAGGCTGCAACGCAGTATCCAGTTCCTCCATATCGAACCACTCCACACTCTCCACTTCCTCTTTTTGCAGGATAAGCTTCGCAGCATCTACCGGCTTAGTGTACATATAGACGAATGCAACCTCGTTGTCCCGAAACATTTTTCCATGAAATTCCTTTTCGTATTGAATATCAAAGCATCCGGCGAATTGCAATTCCTCTTTAGATGCCTGGATTCCCAGTTCTTCGTGAAGTTCCCGTATTGCAGATTCCTCCGGCTCGTCCCCCGCCTGAATATGTCCGGCGGAAGAAGTATCGAACCGCCCCGGAAAGCTGTCTTTTTCTGCAGAGCGTTTCTGCAATAACAGCTGGGCTTTTCCGTTCTGTTCCCTCACGATCCAGATATGGGCGGTTCTGTGGCGGACACCCTTTTTATGTGCCTGTATGCGTTCTATGGTCTCCCCTGTGGGAATGCCTTTTTCATCTACGATGTCAAAAAATTCCATGGTGTTATGGCTCCTTTGTGTTTCTTTGTAGTTTTCCTATCTAAGATCTAATACCATCAGATCAAAATCGTAGTATTCCCCGTCGATCTTAAAATACGCCGGCGCGGTCCCGATTTTCCGGAAGCCATATTTCTCATAGACATGAATAGCTCGTATATTATCGCTTCGAACTTCCAGATTGATCAGTTCTATCATATGTTCTTTTGCATACATAATGCATTTTTGTAACAGCGCCCTGCCAATTCCCTGCCCCCATTCCGACTTGACCACAGAGATTCCGAATTCGGCGCGATGGCTCATCCTTCTGGAAAATCCGCTTAGACTGGCATCTCCGATAATCTCTCCATTTTTCCATACTACATAGAGAACGGAATGTTCCTCCTTATTTATATTCTGTATAAATTTCTCTTCCTCTTCTGTCGAAATAGGAAGCCCTTCTTTTCCAAAGGACAGATAATCTGTCTCTCCACCTACCTGCGCTAAATATGCGATGATCTTCTCCGCATCTTCCGGTGTAGCTTCTCTGATATCAAATTCTTCCATAACTGCCTCCAGCCCTTCTGTCATCTGTTAATGGATCTGACTTGCAATCGTATTAAAACCTGCACCAATACTTCCATTCAGCTGCTCCAGCGCATGTGCGGTCAATCTTCCGCAATCACAATAGCTGCCACAATGATTATCCTGCCGATCAGATGTTGGTATTCTTTCATGCTGATTTTCTTTTATTCGTAATCAAAAATGGTCTTAGTCTGAATATACTTCCCGTACTTTGCCTTCCATTCCTGATGATCTGTGGAAGCATCATACACAGACAGTACCTCCGGATCCATTTCCATCTCGATCATCAGATCATGCCGGTTCGGTCTCGGTGTCACATTTTCATAAATGTTCACCGTATGAACGCCTTCTATCTGCTTCGTCCGATTGAAGATCTTCTTGATATCCGCAAGCATCTCCCTGCTCGCCGCATCCTCCCGGTTCCATATATTCTCTTTAAATTTTACAATGATCAGGTGCTTCATTTTGCATATCCCCCTTATTTTACTATTACTGATATGTTTTATCCTACCACGGCATCCCATTTGCTACAACCAAAATATTCCTGCAAGATCATTTCTACTTTGTCTGCATTCAGAGGACACTGTTTTGTTTCATAGGTGAGAATCAGATTTACCGAAGGAATGATACCATGTCGGCAATATAGCTTTATTTTGTCACAAGCATGATTGCAATAATCCGGATTATCCATCATCCCAAAGTGCTCCCAATAGAAATATTGTCCCGTAAAGGGATGTCGTATCACGAAATCTGGATATAAAATTATTCCATCCAAAACCAGTTTTTCTTCATAGTGAAACGGTATTTTATTTTGATATAGCATTCTGTCAATAATTGCTTCTGATTTAGACCGCAACATCTTCCCATGCGTTCCTTGTACCAATAAATTTTCCGGGTGTTTTGTACATTTTTCGTAGGGTTCTTCCTGCCACCGCTCCAGTTCCTTATCCAATGGTCTGAAATTCTTAGCCAGCAATTTTCCATATTCCGGATGATTTAATAGATGTTCGGAGTTTATTTTCATCTTGTCTGTCTTCTTCAAGTAGGCTTCCCATCCCGCTGCTTCACTCTCCAATTCCTTTTTTCTATACTCATAGTATTTCTTCAATGCCAGTATTTCTGCCTGATTTCTTTCGGTTTTCGGAAGCTGTCTCTTATACACATCTCCGAGCCCACGAGACCGAGGCTGATCTCGTA
>ENA-OZFY01000595-OZFY01000595.1-human-gut-metagenome-genome-assembly--contig:-NODE-595-length-10883-cov-8.126893_pt1 | contig 10883 bp, 10 predicted proteins | sample MGYA00244652_ERZ653650 | MGnify/ENA primary metagenome ERZ653650 (study PRJEB26926, sample SAMN06165117) | human gut metagenome | biome: ENVO:00009003; feature: ENVO:2100002; material: ENVO:00002003... | reverse complement strand
GCGCCTGAGCCGGGACGATGAGTTACAGGGCGAGAGCAATTCCATATCCAACCAAGAGTTAATATGTAAAGGGTGGTTTCTCCCACCTAATACATATGACTGCGGCTCATTTGTGGTGAATGGAACAGCAGTTGTAGGAAAGGAGAAGAAAAGTCCGTATAACCGCTGGAAATCAACACAAAAAGGAGCTAATTTTTATGAAATCTCTATTTGAGGAAATGGGCGGCACTTACCGTCAGGAGGGCGATTATCTCATTCCAAACCTTGCGCTGCCAGAGGAACCGGAATACCAGATTGGCAAGTATGGACATATGCGCCGCAGCTATCTGAAAGAACATCGCCCTATTTTCTACACAAACCTGCTCACAAACGGAACGCTGCATCGGCACCTTGCCGAGATCGACCAAGCCTGCAACGAGCGCATGGAAATCATCGTTTCTGCAATGGTGAAGCAAGAGGGCGTGACCGAAGCACTCAAAGCTGCCGATCAAATGGAATGGGTACGCCGCATGAACAGCATCCGCAGCCGCGCGGAGGAAATCGTTTTGACCGAGCTTGTATATGAATGACAAATGCCCGTTATCGGTTGCATGGCCGATAACGGGCATTTTTACACTTTAGTTCTTTTGTTCCGTGCTGGCTACCAGACGGTCAAAGTCACTCTGATACAGCTGATCCTGAATGACACGGTACTGCTCAAACTCGCTTTCGGCAAAGGCTTTTGCAATGGCAGCGGTGACTTTTCCCTTATTTTGCAGAATCTCTGCATCGTTGAATTGCAGAAAAGCGTCCAGCTTGGAAGCCCAATCCGCCATGGTCATAGGGATATGCCGTCTGGCCTGCCGAGTGGCGTAGTCCAGATACATGGTGACGATTTCGTTCAGTTCCTGCATTTCATCCATGGATAAGTAATTTTTTGCAACGGACACATCTGCCTTGACAATCTTGCCGTCAGGAGCATTCTTCCATGAGGTCAGTCCCATGTGTTCCTTGGTGTGATCGGCTCGTGCCATAATGACCTCTGCCGCTGTGCCGCCATGGACGGCATAGTGCATCTTATTCTGAACTGTGGCAAAGAAATCCTTTGTGGTCTGGCTATCGAGAGAGTAGTCCACAGCAGTGGCGTAAATATCCGTAATTTTCTGATAGAAGCGCCGTTCGCTGGCCCGAATCTCCTGAATCTCGGAAATCAGGTGATCGAAGTAGTCCTCATCAAAAATCTGCCCATTGATGAGCCTGCTCTTGTCCAGCACATACCCCTGCTTGGTGAAGGTGTCCAGCACCTTGGTTGCCCACTGGCGGAACTGCGTGGCTCTGCCGGAATTGATCCGATAGCCTACGGCTATGATGGCGGACAGAGAGTAGAACTTATAGTGATAGGTTTTTCCGTTATCCGCAACTTGTGCAAAATTTGCACAAGTTGCATCTTCGGACAATTCACCGCTTTCATATACATTTTTCAGATGCTTTGTCACAACGCTCCGGTCTACATCAAAAAGCCGTGCAATGGCCTTTTGGGTCAGCCAAACGTCGTGATCCTGTACCCGTACCTCAATGCCATCCTCATGGGCATCTTTCGTGAACACAAGGAAATCCACTGTGCTGTTGCGGATTTGCAGTTTATCCTTCTTGGCGTCTGCCATGTCGTTTCACCTCAATCTTCTTCGCTGGTTTTCTTCCCACGGCTCTTATAGACATTATACTGATTCTTGCAGCGGGGACTGCAAAAAGCGGAATTGGAGCGGCTGCTCAGGAACACCTTCTGGCAGTGCTTGCACAGCCGCAGGGGCTTCTCTCCGTCCACCAGCAGGAAGCTGAACATCATCTGGATGCCCAGCAGCAGAGAGTGAAAGTCCCAATAGATGGTCGGCTTGTCCAGCAGCTCAATATGATAGCTGGGCGCAATGCCGCCGAAAGCAGCCATGCCTTTGCGATACAGATTCCGGGTATCCTCATCGATCAGGTCATAATCGTTGTAGTACAGAATAGATGTGGTCAGCGTAAAGGCCCAGTCCTTGAACTGCTGCGCCACCCAGTCATAGGCTTCAGCATACTCTCGCTGGAAGCTCATGGTTTTCGCCATGGGTTCACTCGCAAAGGTCATGGTCAGCGCTACCATCATATTGTCGCCGGACACGCTCCAGCTGGACTCAATGCCCTTCTTCACCAGATCCAGCTGGTCAAAGGGATAGAACAGTGCCAGATAGTCCTCGGTTTCCATGGATTCTGCCTTGATGAAATGGTTTTTCGGCAGATACACCTTTTCATAGTCCATAAAGGACGGCGTGGTGGGCAGCGCCGTCATCAGACCCAGCAAACCGTAATGGGTTACAAACTCCAGAATGGCCTTCTGCACCTCGTCCTCCGGACTGCGGCTCATCATCAGCATCCCCACATTCAGCGCATCCAGCACAATTCCCGGCGCTTCCTTCAGAGGATTATAGATGTCGGGCTTGGCATTCTTCCCCGGCGTGATATACCGCTTGCCGTCTGCGGCGGTTTTCAGTTCATAGCGGTCATACCGTACCCAATGGGAACGGGACTGCTCAAAGAGATTCTTCATGGCGCTGTTCCTCTCAACTCGTAATCCAACTATATATTAACCGTATTACTATTGTATCAACCGTCCTTGTCATCGTCAAGGGCGGCTTTCTTTTTTCTCGGTTTGGTTTTGTTTTCCCGGCGGATCACGGCATCTTTGCCCATGGTTTGCAGCAGTGCTTCATATTCCTCTACGAACTCGCGCTCCCGCAGAGTAATGCTGTAGTCCTTTTCCAGCTTTTCGCTCAGATGCTCATACATCCGCCTTTGCAGCTTTTTCTGAATGGTCATCCGCAGCTTTCGGATGTTTCGGTCGGACTGCCCACGGATGGCAGCAAGCCTTGTGGTGCTGTATTGCTTGACGAACAGGTAATACAGTACCTCCTTCTGTTCATCACTGAGGGTGAAGAAGAGCTTGGAGAGAAAACGGTTTGCTGTCAGCTCATGCAGCTCGTAGGGACAGGAGAAGATGATGTCGAGAAAATTTCCCTGACAGAGCTGGCGGAACCTTGGCAGATTCATCCAGAGGGGAGCAATTCTCGGCTCTGGCACGGCCTGAAACTCCAACGGCACATCCCCACGCAGGTTTTCGTGGTCACGCTCCCGGCGCTCCCGGTTCCTGTCCAGCTTGTTCCACTCGTCTACCACAGTCAAAAAATCCGATTCCGTCCGGGCTGCTTCCTCCAGCCGCCGCAGAGCCTCTGCGCGAATTTCCCGCTTGAGCCGTTTCTCACTGGTGGGCGCGGCTTCTTCCTCCTCGTCCTCCAGCTCGGCGGCATAGTTTCTGGGATGCTCATCCTGCTCCAGCTCGCTCTCCAGCTCCAGCGTGCGTTCCTCTGCAAGCGCTTCCTCCAGTGTCTCATCCACCGGCGCAGTGTCAGACGAATCCTCCCAATCGGCAAAGCCGTCCGCATCCATTTCAAGGCCGGTTTCCTCTATTTGCTCCTCGGCATCTTCTTCCTCATCGGAAAAATCATCATCCCACAGCAGTTCATCCTCCCATGGTTCCACGACAGCTTCACCTCCCCGAAAAAATATTTTTCTTTATTGCCCGTATTCTCTTTGAGGATAAGGTGGAGACGCCCGCCGTGTACTTCGGCAAGCAGGGCAAGGGCATCTGGAAAAGCAAGGAAGAATTTTCAAATCCCTATAACTGGAGCGGCTATGTCGTGGGGCAGATTCTCACCAAGCCGGAGTATATGGGGCATATCCTGCCATTCCGTATGTTCTCACACAGAACGATGAAGCCGATAGGGCGCAGTTGTGAACAGGGCATCACGGGCGGAAATCTGAGCGGATTTGCGGCACGGCAGATTTTTCACCGGCAAACACGCCAGTATCACTGAAAAGAAAACCGACTACACGAGAATATGGAGGTAAAAAGTAGATGAAATCCAATCTGAGAAATGAAATCAAGTCGTACATCGTCCGTCAGGGAATGACCATGCAGGAGGTGGTCGATCTGCTGCACGACGAGCACGGCTGGTCTGACAGCGTATCCAACCTGTCCAACAAGCTCCAGCGGGAGTCCCTGCGCTATGTTGAAGCCGTTCAGCTTGCCGACGCGCTGGGCTATGAAATTGTCTGGAAACCCAAGCACTGATGCTACTATCACTTTTTCAATTTTTGATAGCAGTAATGATAGCAAATCCGGCACATTTGATACCACACACAAGGGCAAGAAGTATTATACCACCAAAAACCGGCTAATTGATACCAACCACAGTATCATTCAGTCGGTTTTTACTATCATGAAGGGAGAATCCACTATGAAAACCATGACCGAAAACGAGAAAAAGCTCTTGCAGGCACAGCACCGCTTGGAGGAAGCGCAGGCACGGAACCGGGTCAAGGAACGCAAGGTCCGTACCCGTAGGCTCATTCAGGAGGGTGCAATCTTGGAGAAAGTGCTGCCGGAGGTGCGGACGATGGAGCTGTCTGCGCTGGAGGATTACCTGATGCAGAAGCTGCCGCAGCACAATTGAATCCGCTGGGAGGTCTCCGGGAAACCGGGGGCCTCCTCTTTTCCTCCCGTAAGGGCGCACTTACTCACCACCCTAAAGGGCAGTGGTATTTCCTGCGGAAATCGTGCGCTCTGCGAGGCGGATGCGGCTGCTGCGGCAGCCTCCAGACAATGCCACAGCACTTGCAGGGTGCTGCTGTCATCGTCTGCGCAGGTCGCAGTTGTTTCTGCTTTGGAAACAGCTTGCACCCTGCCCGCACAAACCTGCCACCGGCAGCTTTGTTTGCGGCTATGCCCGAAGCTCATCTTCGGGGCATTTTCTCTTTTGCGAAAGAGAAACAGAAAAAGGAAGAACGAGGTGAAGAAGATATGGCGATTTATCATTTGGAAGCGAAGGTGGTCAGCCGGGGCGCAGGCCGCTCCGCAGTAGCTGCTTCTGCCTATTTGAGCTGCTCCCGCCTGTATAACGATTACGACGGGATTCAGCACGACTACACGAAAAAACAAGGGCTTGTCTGGCAGCAGATGTTTCTGCCGGAATATGCCCCACAGGAATGGCAAGACAGAGAAAAACTGTGGAACGCCGTGGAGGAAGTAGAGACAGCAAAAGACAGCAGGCTTGCCCGTGAGTTTGTTGTGGCTCTGCCCATAGAGCTAAACCGGGAACAGCAGATCGAGCTGCTGCAAGACTTTATCCGGGAGCAATTTGTGTCCGATGGAATGTGCGCCGACGCTGCCATCCACGACACCGACGGTCACAATCCCCACGCCCACATTCTCCTGACGGTGCGCCCGCTGGATGAGCAGGGACGCTGGCAGTACAAGACCGAAAAAGAATATCTCTGTATGAGAAACGGTGAAGAACGAGGCTTCACCGCCGCCGAGTTCCGGGCGGCGCAGAACGAGGGCTGGGAGAAGCAATATCCCTACAAGGTCGGCAAAAAGAAGGTCTATATGACACCGTCTGCTGCCGAGGCGCAGGGACTCATCCGGGCTGACAAGCATCCGAAGAGCACCCGCTACGGCAGACAGAACCCCATCTCCGAACGTTGGAATAGTGAGGAGCAACTTGTGACATGGCGGGCTGCATGGGCGGATGTGACCAATCTCTATCTGGAGCGCGCCGGACGGGCGGAGCGAATCGACCACCGCAGCAACGCAGCCAGAGGTCTGGATGAGCAGCCTACCATCCATGAGGGAGTGACCGCACGGGCGCTGGAGCGGAAAGGGATCATTGCTGACCGCTGCGAGATCAACCGGCAGATCAAGGCGGACAATGCCTTGCTGCGGGAGCTGAAAGCTGCGGTCAGGAAGCTGGCACAGGCGGTAAAGAACACCCTCCCGGTTATTGCCGAGGCGATGGAAAAGCTGCGGGCAAATATGATTGTTTTCCGCTATCAGCTGCGGCATATCGGCCGGGGCAGGCAGCGCATGAAAGATTATATCCACGCGGTTCAGCCGAATCTGGTGCGCTATACCGAGCTGGTTCAGGAGATTCGGGGCAAGGGCAAGGAACGCAAGTCTTTGCTTGCCCAAAAGAAGGAGACACCCCTCTATCTCATCCCGAAGCAGTGTGAACTGTCCCGCCATATTGCGGAGCTGACCGAGGAATTGGAAGAGCTGAAATCCGAGAAGGATATGCTGCTGCACTCGCTGGAATGCAGTGACGATGCCGGTATCGCTGCTGTGAAAAAGGACATTTCCACGATGGAAGCCGCACTAAAAAAGCTGTCGCAACAGGAAGAAAAGTACACGGCTGAGCTGAACGACGCTTTGCAGCAGTATGCTGATTTGAAGACGCAATCGGCAGAATTCGACCCAGACGAATTGCAGGACGCAAGGCTCGACCTGCGTCCTGCAATGGAGCGCTCTGTGGTTGACCGTGTGCAGTCTGCTTACGGAGATAAGTACGATTACTTGATGATGTACGACAGCAAGCGGGATGTTGCTGATATACTTCATGAGGAAACGGAAGCTCGCTCCATCCGTGAACATCTGCGTCAGAAACAGCAGGCACAGCAGAAGCAAAACAAGAAGAACAGCAGAGACACTTGGGAACGATAATATATATATGCTACCACATTCTTGCGCTTACCTCTATCCCAACTATTGACATAGAGCCGCACAAATTTAAAGGAGCACGGTCGTGGCTGACCGTGCTCCTTTAGCATCGCTTGCGATGCATAGTCACAGATGGAATCTGTGTCAAAGGGGTTCGAGGATTTTATCCCAGACAGGCGATTTATAAGCCCCTGCTGCGGCAGGGGCTTATAAATTTTGCATGAGTGGGTACCGCCATGCATTGCTCGTTAAGATCGTGCCCAACTTTTTTACTTACGCCGCATCGAATATTTGCGAGATAACAGCCCCTGTATATGCGCCTGCTGCACTGGCAATTAAGTTCACAAGTTCAGATTTTGCTTTTTGCTCACTTAACTTCAACAATTCATCACCACGAGGAGAACAGTCGTATGCGTTAGCACCATGTGGCGAGCCACATTTCGTCATTTCATAGGCTCACTAAAGAAGAGAAACCATTATCTCAGCTTATCGTTTCGATTTCTCCAAGCAAATCATTTTTTCCTGAGTTGCTAATTTTATCTGCAAAATTGACTTATTTATGAGGACTATCATAATCTGCACGCGCTGGAACACAAGAGCAACTTTTTGAAATAACGTACCTTTGAGGAGTCTGGACTGGCTCCTCTTTTTTGTTGCACAAATTGTGCAGGCGGTGCTTGCACAATTATCAACCTAACATCTGCATTCCATACAATCTCGATATTGTCCTCCTGTTGTTCTGCGTTATGCTTTCTCCGTGCATTTTCGTATTATTTATTCTGCCATCTGACTTCGCCCTTGGACAGAAGCGGATAACAGATCAGCTGATCTGAATCCAGATTTTCCGCATGCATGTCAACCGCTGTGATCTGATGATTATCATAAGTCGTATAATAATAAATACCTTTTGCTGTATTACAACAGGACGTGTATATCGTGATCTCATATTTGCCTTCTGTCACCTCACAGCATCCACGCTGCTGATCTACGGATCCTAAGATATGGAAGAACTGGCTTACACTCTCATCCTCTTCTTCACCGGAGATCGAATTTAATTTTGTAAAGGCAACTTTCACAAATCTTGACTGGCTGGAAAGATCTCCAGGTATTCCCATTCCACCCATTCCTCTGCTATATGCATCAAGCTGTAATACTCCTGCAAAAGTACTCTCCGGCTGTTTTCTGGATACTCCGGCATAATTATTCAGTGCAAACATCTGACTCGGGAATGGTGGATTATTGGTAAGCACTCCTACCGGATTATCATATACATGCAGCCCATCTTTCATAGACTCAACAACGATACAGGAGTCTTTGTCTGCAATGATCCAGTGAAGCTGTGCTGTCGGCAGCTGTTCACTGAATGCTGTACCTGTCAGTCTCATTGCTGCCAGCTTCTCTCTCGCCTCTGCTACAGTAGCACACTGTGTAAGGATCCATGGGATGAACTCGAACTGTGCCACCTGGCTGACTTCTGTTTCATCTTCCGGCAAAGCCTCTTCATATGCCGCATTGCCGACAAAATTAAGACCTGCCATTCCAAGGCCTTTTTCATTAACAGCATCATAATAAAGCGGATAACCTTCTGCAACAAATGCCATTCCGATCAAAGCATAATGGCTTTTTATCTTCCCGGCAAACCGGAAATCAAATTCGTAATTTCTTGGCGTTATCGTGATCTGTTCCCCATAGGAAAATTCATAATCAAGCGTTCTGCCCATATAAAAATCTTTTGTTTTGTAAGTTGCTGCTGTACACATATCGAACACCTCTTCTTTCTGCTATAATAGTCCTGCAAACAATCTCATAAACAACTGTCCGAGCCGTAAATATGCACTCCGTCCTGTGCGGTACTTTTCGGTCACTTCCCTGCATTCATTCATGGTTGCTCCCAGATCATCTCTTATATCCAAAACTGTCTGACTATCCGCCATAAAACAACCATTTTCAAAGTGGTGATAAAGCAATGCCATTCAGTTAAGCATCATTTTAGTGGTTTTCTGTCATAGAAAGCCACTGTTTTTATACCTAAAAACTTTAAAAATATTACAAAAAACAGTTGACAAGTAAGCCAATATATGTTGCGTAAGCCTTGATTATAAACATATTTCAAGGAGGCTCATTATGGCTGATTTTTTCTTATCTAATTTAAAATCCACGACAACTGCATCACAGAACTCGATGAAATTCCCTCCATGTTCTGCCGTAATCTTTTATTTTATCTTCTCCGGAGCAGTTTTTTACACTGGCTTACAGGTGCATCCGATTCCCAGTCCATCCGGACCGATATGACAGGACAAACCGAAGGAAAGTTTATCACACATGACTTCCATTCCCGGGAAACTTTCTTTAATCTGGTTTACCCATTCTTCTGTCACTTCATCGGTACTGCTGGACGCCGCCATCAGGTACACTTTACCAGCAGCATATTCTTCTCGGAAATTCGTTTCCAGCTCATGCTTCATTGCATCGATCATAACTTTACGTGATTTCTTCATACCACGGCATTTCTGGTAGATATCAAGCTTTCCTGTGCTGAAATGCATAACAGGTTTGATATTCAGGACATCTGCTGCCAAAGCTGTCACAGAGCTGACTCTTCCTCCTTTTTTGAGATATTTCAGTGTGCTGAGCCCGATATAAATTGTCATTTTTTCTCTGGTTTCTTCAAGAATTTTCTTGATTTCGACTACACTGTATCCTTCTTTTGCCATTTCTACTGCATCAAGAACAGAACGATGCATCGGGGTTGCCACACGACCGTTATCTACGACAAACACCTTACCGGCAAATTCATCTTCATTTGCCATGGCTTCTGCTGTCATACAGGACCCGCTTAAAGCACTGCTAAGAGGAATATAAACAATCTCCTCATATTCTTTCAGCATCTCTTTCCACATATCCATAACTTCTGTTGGTGACGGCTGAGATGTAGATACATCTACGCCCTTTCGAAGCATATCATAAAATTCATCTCTGGAAAGATCTACTCCTTCACGATACACTTTCTCTCCGATATAAAAAGGCATCGGTAGTACCTTAATTCCGAGTCTCTGCGCTTCTTCACTCAAAATTCCACTGTGGCTGTCTGTCATGATTCCTATTTTCTTCATAATATCTTCTTCCTTCGTAATCTATTTTTATAACGTCTTAATAATCGGCATTACACTTCATTTATATTTGTATCAAATCATTATTTTTCATTCGGCACAATAAAGGATGACGCAATTTCCTCCTCCGCATACTCTTCCACATCCGTTCTCGTTACTCGTTTTATATGTTGTTTTTTTAGGCGCAGATATACGAACTCCCGGAATATAGTATAAAATACCGATACAAGTGGAATGAAAATCAGCATACCTATAATTCCCATAAGATTTCCGCCGATTGTAACTGCCGCCAGTACCCAAATTGATGGAAGTCCTACTGATCCGCCAACCACATGAGGATAGATCAGATTACCTTCTATCTGCTGCAAAAGCAGAAAAACTATAATAAATAAAACTGCCTGTTTTGGATTTACCATAAAGATCAGAAAACTTCCCACGGCACAGCCAATAAAGGCTCCAAAGATAGGAACCAATGCGGTAAACGCGATCAAAATTCCAATTAAAAGTGCATATGGCATTTTTAAAATACTTAGCGTGATAACAAACATCATTCCGAGAATTACTGCTTCCAGACACTGCCCTGCAAGAAAATTTGCAAATGTCCGATATGTCAGCGAACATATGTTAAGAATTGCATCTGCTTTTTGTTTTGGAATAAAAGCGAAAATCACTTTTCTTACCTGTAAATGTAATTTTTCCTTCTGAAAAAGAATATAGCATGCAAAGGAAAACGAAATAAAAAAGGTCGCTAATCCACTGGCAATGGAACCTACTGCTGACATCGTCGTATTCATCATATTTCCGACTCCGTTTCCAAGAAGACTTATTCCCCATTTAATTGCCTGATCAGGCTGAAACTGCAGCTGATCTACCAATTTCATAATATCCTGATTATCATGTGAAAATTCTCGAATCCAGTTTTGCATCTGTGGAATAAAATCTGAAATACTCGTCATCAGATTTCCCATGGTCTGTGTAAGCTGTGGAATCACACCAAACATTACCAATATAATGACACCTGCTACCAATATAATTGTAAGAAGCAGGCTTATCGGTCTCGTAGCTTTTTTTCCTATTTTATTATTTTCTTTTATCTTTCCGAGCATTTTCTTTTCTAGGAAACTCATTGGTACATTAATCACAAAGGCAATTGCACCACCTGTCTCTTATACACATCTGACGCTGCCGACGAACTCTAGGGTGTAGAT
>ENA-OZFY01000582-OZFY01000582.1-human-gut-metagenome-genome-assembly--contig:-NODE-582-length-11061-cov-3.904870_pt1 | contig 11061 bp, 13 predicted proteins | sample MGYA00244652_ERZ653650 | MGnify/ENA primary metagenome ERZ653650 (study PRJEB26926, sample SAMN06165117) | human gut metagenome | biome: ENVO:00009003; feature: ENVO:2100002; material: ENVO:00002003... | reverse complement strand
CTGTTTGGGTCCTTCCGGGGGCTGGCGACCGTGCGGGGCGCGGAAGGCCCGGCGTTTTTCTCCAAGAAAATCCCTGAAAAATGGGCCGTTACGTTACGCATTGAAACGGCGGCCGGAGCAATCAGGAGGAACGCACCCCCTAAAGGGGGTGAGGGAAGAAAAAATCCAGAGGAAACGAGGTAAAAAAAGCGAAATCCACCACCAAGCGGAAAACGAAACCGGCAAAGCCAACCGCCTGCGCCGCCCGAAAGCCTACGTTCCGACGCGGGCCAAGACGTAGGGCGGCGCTGGGCGGAGCGGGAAAAAGAGCCGGCGGCACATGAAAAGGGGGTGCTGCAGGTGGCGGGAGCAACAAAAAAAGCGGCACCCAAAAAACCGGCGGCGCCAAAGAAAGCGACCACGCCGGCGGTGCTGAACGGAACGGTGCCGGAATGGGCAAATTCAACGGCAATCGCCCAACTGCTGGGGAAAACCACGCGGCGGATCCAACAGTTGACCCAGGACGGGATACTGGAAACCGAGGTCCCGCCGGGCGGCGGGGCCAGGAAGTACCGGACCTGTGAAACAATCCAGCGATATATCGCCCATGTGGAACAAAAGGCCCAGGAAGTTGGAGAGGGCGGACGCCTGGCAGAACTGAACCTGAAAAAACTGGAGGCGGAGGTGGCGCTGAAAGAGAGCCAGGGCAGCCTCCACCGCCTAAAAACCGCAATAGCAGAAGGGAAATACATACCGGCGGAGCAGGCCACCGAGGAACTGGCGGAGTTTATGGCAGCCTTTCAAAAGTTCGCTATGACGATCCCGGCCCGCATGGCCGGAACCATGGCGGGATATGCGGACGCCATCACGATCCGAAACGCACAAAAAGCCATCCGCAAGGAACTGGAAACCATGCTGACGGCCTACGTGGACGCCATGCAGGCGGAGGATCCGCCGGAGGACACGCCGTGAGGAAGTACCGAGTAAAGCCCTACAAGGTGCCCCGGTGGATGGTGCCGGCCATTGAGATCCTGCGGCCACGGGAGCGGGTAAGCACGTCCGCATGGGCGGAGCAGAACAGGATCCTGCCAAACGGAAACGCCATACCAGGACCGTGGCGGAACAACGTCACCCCGTACCTGGTGGAGATCATGGACGCATTTTCCGATGAAACCACGGAAAAGATCGTCTTTGTCAAGCCCACCCAGGTGGGCGGAACCTCCGCCATGGAGAACGCCCTGGGGAGCCTGATCGACCAGGACCCGGCGCCGGCCATGTTCGTGTACCCTTCGGACGAACTGGCAGAGCGCACGGTGGAGGCGAAACTGGAGCCAATGATCCGCCAATGCAAAGCCCTGGCGGAGAAGTACCGGGAGCATGACAGCAAGCGCCTGGCCCTAAAGTTCCGGGATATGATCGTCTACCTGACCGGAGCCAACAGCCCGGCCAGCCTGGCCTCCACCCCGATCCGATACCTATTCCTGGATGAAGTAGACAAATTCCCGGGAGCGACAAAAAAAGAGGCCGACCCCGTATCCCTGGCCATTGAGCGCACAAAGACGTTTTTCAACCGCAAGATCTTTATGGCCTCCACGCCGACCCTGAAAATAGGGCCGATCTGGAAAGCCAAGGAGGAGGCGGACGCGGAAAAACACTACTTTGTGCCGTGCCCGCATTGTGGGGAGTTTATCGAACTGAAATTCGCACAGATCAAGTGGCCAAGCAAAGACGACGTACCGGATCAGGCAGAGCGGGCCGAAATGGCCACCTACGTCTGCCAGGCGTGTGGGTGCATTATCACGGACCGGGACAAGGCGGCCATGCTCCAGGCGGGCCGGTGGCAGATCGTCCGGCAGACCACGACGACGCCCAAGAGCGTGGCATACTGGATGAATACCCTGTATTCCCCTTTCACACGGTTTTCCGACATAGCCAGGGAATTTATGCGGGCCAAGGACGACCCGGAACTGCTGCACAACTTCGTCAATTCGTGGCTGGCGGAGCCGTGGGAGGACACGAAACTGAAAACCAACGCCGAAATGGTCATGGAGAGGCAGACGGAGGTTCCGGCCTGGTCACTCCCGGCGTGGACAAAACTGCTGACCGGCGGGATCGACGTGCAGGAAAATTGCCTGTACTGGGTGATCCGAGCATGGGGCGACTTTATGACCTCCCAAAACGTGGCCCATGGCCAGGCACTTTCCATGGCGGAAGTGGAACGGATTATGAATACAGAGTTTTCCCTGCCGGACGGCGGGAAAATCATGGTGGACCTGGCCCTGATGGACAGCGGCGATCAGACCGATGCGGTGTATGAGTTCTGCACCATGAACATGGCCTGGGTTCGGCCGTGTAAGGGCGTCCAGTCCCTCCAGGGGCATTACAAGATCTCTACCGTGGACAAGGCCGGGAGCCGGGCCAATGGTATGCAACTGGTCCTTGTGGACGGCGGAAAGTACAAAGACATGATCGCCGGGCGCATGAGGCGGCCAAACGGGAACGGATCCTGGATGGTGCATAAAGACTGCGATCTGGAGTACGCGGAGCAGGTCACGGCGGAGCATAAGATCACCGAGCGGGCCGGCGGAAAAGAGGTTCAGAGGTGGGTGCTGAAATCCTCCCACGCGGACAACCACTACCTGGACTGCGAGGTGTACGCGGCGGCGGCGGCCGACGTGCTGGAGGTCCGATCCCTGTTCCTGAAAAACCCGGATCAGGGAGAGGAACAGGCGAAACCGGCGGCGCCGAAACCGCAGCCGGCACCGGAAGAAAACTGGATCCAGCAGAATGAAAACTGGGTTTGATAGGAGGACACCATGGAACTGGACAACACAACAGAGACCCCGGCCGAACTGCTGGAACAGGTCAACAAGGCGATCACCACCGTGCTGGTGGGCGGACAGTCCTACAAAATCGGGAGCCGTTCCCTGACGCGGGCGGACCTGGCCATGTTGAAAACACTCCGGGACGACCTGGAGGCACAACTGGCAGCAGATGAAAGTGGCCCGCTGCTGGGGCGCACCTATGTGGCATTTTTCGAGGGGAGGTAATACGGTGGGGTTTATTGACAACGTGATCGCGGCCGTGTCCCCGAAAAGAGCGTATGAACGCGAGGCATGGCGCCAAGGGCTGGAGGCCATGCGCGGATATGACGCGGCCGGGTTTGGCCGGATCAACTCCGGGTGGAGGGCGCACAACGAAAGCGCGGAAATCACGGACCGATACAGCCGGGACGTGGTACGCGCCCGCGCCCGGGACCTGGAGCGGAACAGCGACATTCTCCAGGCCGTCGTCCTGGCCTACAAGCGCAACGTGGTGGGAAAGGGCTTTACCCTACGGGCAAGGACCGGGGACGACGACCTGAACCGACAGATCGAAAAACTGTGGCGCCAATGGTGCAAGGCCAGAAACTGCGACGTGACCGGGGAACAATCATTCACCGAGATCCTACGCATGGCCGTGGAGAGAAAGAAAGTGGACGGCGGGATCCTGTTCCTGTTCAGGCACACAGCCGGCGGCCTGGTGCCGCTCAAACTGCAGGCCATTGAAGTGGACGAACTGGACATTACACGGAGCGCACCGCACAGACAGGGAAACCGCGTCGTGGGCGGGATTGAGTACAACTCATGGCGGCGCCCGGTGGGCTACTGGATCCAGCAATATGACTTGGAGGGGTGGCGACTGCTGGAGCCGATCTACATCGACGCAAAGGACGCCTTTTTCCTGAAATCGAAACGGCGCCCCAGCCAGATCCGTGAAATGTCGGATATGTCCCACACGATCACGAGGATCCGGGACGTGAACGAGTTTATAAACGCGGTATCTGTCAAGGAGCGGATCGCGGCCTGCCTGGCGGTGTTGATCAAAAAGACCATACCAACCGGGACAAGCCTGGGACGGTCCGGGATCCGTGGGCCGGACGGCCGCGTGGACTACTCCGGCAAGAAACTGGGGCCGGGAATGATCATGGAAATGGGCGCCGGCGACGAGGCCCAGGTGGTAGACCCAAAAGGGGCGGCCACCGACGCCACCGCGTTCCTGAAAGTCCAACAGGGATTGATCGGAGCGGGACAGGGCTTGAGTTATGAGGCGGTATCCCGCGACATGAGCGGGTCCACCTACTCCTCCGCACGGCAGAACGCCATCGAGGACGAGGACACATACGCAGAGGACACGGAACTGCTGACGGAGTTCATGTCCGAGGTGTACGAGCAATTTATTATTTCGTGTTATCTCTCCGGGGTGATCACATTCCCCGGGTTTTGGGATAAAAAGGCGGAGTATATGGCCCATGACTGGGTGAAATCCCCGAAAAAGTGGATTGACCCGGCAAAGGAAAGCACCGCAGACAAAACCGCCCTGCAGAGTGGACAAAAGACATATCAAGAGATCTGCGCCGAGCGGGGCAAGGACTGGCGCCAGGCCATCGACGAAACAGCCGAGGTCCTGGAGTACGGCCGCGAAAAAGGCATTGAGATGGGAGGTGTAATTTTTGGAAATGGAACGGCAGCAGCCCGGCAGAACACCGGAGGCCAACCGCCCCAGGGATAAGGACCACGGGACCAGATCCATGGGCCAGGTCATGGCGAGAGAGGACGGAAACCAGGAAACCAGGCGCAGGACGATCAGTTTTTCCTCCGAGGAGCCGTACCGGCGCTGGTTCGGAATGGAGATCCTGGACCATGGAGAGAACGCGGTGGATCTGGAGCGCCTGAACAGTGTAGGCGTTCTCCTGTTCAACCACAACACCGACAAGGTGGTGGGAAAGGTGATCCGGGCCTGGGTGGAAAACCACCGGGGCATGGCAGAAGTGGAGTTCGACACGGACGACGACGCCGAAAAGATTTTCGGGAAAGTCCGGTCCGGCACACTGAAAACCACGTCCGTGCGGTATAGCGTGGACGCATGGGAGGAAGTGGTGGCCGGGAAACAGTCTGCGGATGGGCGATTTACCGGACCTTGCCAGATCGCCAGAAAGTGGACGCCGCTGGAGGTGTCCGTGGTATCCGTGCCGGCGGATCCCACCGTGGGCGTGGGAAGATCCGAAACGGGCAAGACGTGCGCCCCCCTCTCCGTGTACGAGCGACAGATCCAGGCAAACAGAAATTTGATTAAAAACAGGAGGTAAGAAAAACCATGAACGAACTGCAGAAAGCCCTTGCCCGCCAGCAGGAACTTGTGACCCTGGCCCGCAACGAGGGCCGGGAACTGACCGCCGAGGAGCAGGCGGAGTTTAACCGCTGCCAGGCCGTGATCGACGCCGCAGGCAACGAGGGCGGCGAGGCCGGCGGACAGCCCGCCGGCGGTGAGCGCGGCGAGGAGAACGGCGGCCAGGGCGCCCAGGCAAGCGTGGCAGACACGCAGAGAGCGATCCAGGCGGAGCGCCAGCGCACCGCCGACATTATGGCGCTTTGCCGCCAGACCGGAATGGACCCGGAGGAGCATATCCGCAGCGGCGCCAGCATGGACACCGTGCGGGCGGCGGCCGTGGACTTCCTGATCCAGCACAACGGCCCCGTGGGCGCCAGAATGTCCGACAACAGCCGAGATCAGGACAACTTCCGCCAGGCGGCCGTGGACGACCTGCTGCTGCGTAGCGGCATGGAGGTGGAACGCCCCAGCGAGAACGCGGAGCAAATGCGCGGCCTGTCCCTGCGGGATCTGGCCATTGAGTGTATGGCCCGGGAGGGCCTGGGGACTACGGCCTCCCTCCTCCGTATGTCCAAGGATGACCTGTGGAACATGGCCTGCCGCCAGTTCTTCAATCCCACGGCGGCATTTCCCGCGATCCTGGACAACACGATCCGAAAGGCCATCGTGCAGAGATACCAGGCCGTGCCCACCACCTTCCAGGTATGGACCACCAAGGGAAGCGTGACCGACTTCAAGCCCACCAAGGATCACGAGTACCTGGCGGGCGGCGCTGGCGAGTTCGTGCGCGTGGGTGAGAACGGCGAACTGAAACACGACACCCCCAAGACGGATCTGCTGCCCCAGCGCAAGGTGGAAACCTATGGCCGCCAGTTCTCCATGACCCGGGAGGCGTTTATCAACGACGACGTGGGCTTTATCACCCAGGTGCCCGGTATGTATGCGGCCTCCGCCAAGCGCACGATCAACAAGCAGGTGTATTCCATTCTGTTCAACAACCCGACGATCTTTGACGGCGTGGCCCTGTTTGACGCCAGCCACAACAACCTGATCACCAGCGGCGCGGCACCCTCCATCAACACGCTGCAGGCCATCATGCTGAAACTGCTGACCCAGACCGATCCTTTCGGTGACAGCATTATGGTGCAGCCCCGGTACATCATCGTACCCGTGGGGTACGGGTTCCTCATGTCGCAGATCCTGGAAACCGCGCAGATTGACGTGGACGGGATCGGCAGCCACACCGCAAACGCCCTGTATCAGTATCGGAACCGCCTGCAGGTGGTGGAGGAGGGCACCCTGAACGCCCTGGCTGGTTCCAATGCGGTGCCCTGGTTTGTTGTGGGTGATCCCACCTATGCACGTTCCATTCAGGTGGACTACCTGAACGGACAGGAAACCCCGACCATTCGCCGTATGGAAGTGGCTGGCCAGTTGGGATATGTGTGGGACATTTGGCTGGACTGGGGTATCACCGCTGTGGACTTCCGTGGTATCGCCAAGAACCCCGGAACCACCATCACGCTGTAAGGCAGTAAGGAGGTAAAGCAGAAATGAGCGCGAAATACTGGCAGAGAGGCGAAACCCTGGACTACACCGCCACCGAGGCCGTGAGCAACGGCGACGTGGTGGACCTGGCCACCCGGATCGGCGTGGCGGGGAACGATATTGCGGCCAATGAAACCGGCGCTGTTCACGTCGTGGGCGTGTTCGAGATCCCCAAGGCAACCGGAGAGATCACGCTGGGGGCGACCGTGTATTGGGACAAGGCCGCCAAAAATATCACGACCACCTCCGAAAGCAACACCCCCGCAGGCTGGGCCGTGGCCGCAGCGAAAAGCGGCGACGCCACCGTGCTGGTGAAACTGCTGGGCTAAAGAGGAGGGCCGCGAAATGAAAAGGTTGATTGCAAAGCGGCCGATCCTTTACCTGGGGCGTATGTACCAGGAGGGTGAGGCGCTGCCCGGAGGCGACGCCAAAATGGTGGACGCATGGGTGAGAAATAAGAGCGCGGAGTGGAGCGGAGAAAACGCCAAGACCACCCAGGGCGGCCAGGACGGCACCCAGGGCACCCAGGACGGCCAGGACGGCACCCAGGACGGCCAGGACGGCACCCAGGACGGCACCCAGGACGGCCAGGACGGCGGAATGATCGCTGGACACCTGGACCCCAAGGATCTGGAGGACCTGAAAAAGGCCGACCTGGAGAGAATGGCCACCGACATGGGGCTGGAGATCTCCAAGGCAAAGACCAAGGCGGACCTGATCGCTGTGATCACGGCGACGGAGGTCTACGCCCCCGCAAAGAATGAAAACGGGGGTGCCCAGTAATGGGCGCCCCCTCTTTCAAGGACTGCGTGGCGGCGGACATTCACGGCGTGTTCCTGAACGCCCAGGAGTTTGCAGACACCCACACCATTGACGGCCGGGAAATGGACGCGGTGGTGGACGACGACGCACTACTGGAGCGGGACGCGGCCAGGGGCGGCGTCCACACGGATGGGACGTACAGGACGCGGCGCCTGCTGTATGTGAGTAAATCAGACTACGGCGGGCGGCCTATGTCCGGCAAGGCCCTGAACCTGGACGGCCGGGAGTATCGCGTGGTACAGGCCGACGAGGCGGCCGGCGTCCTGTCAATCGAAATCGAGGCGATCCGCACATGATCCACATTGAAGTTGACACCCAGGCCGAAATCCTACGGATCGGCCAACGCCTGGAACGCCTGGCGCTCCAGGCCCCGGACGTTCTCCGCCTGTCCATCAATGCGGCGGCGCGGAAAGTCCGAAAGCAAATCACCAAGGACGTGCAAGACGTTTACACCATCAAGGACGACGTGCTGAAAGACAAGAGCAAGGGCGCACCGAGGCTGCAGACGGCAAAGCCGGGAAACATTGAGGCTGTGATCCGGTCAAAAGGCCCGGTAAATGATCTGATCGACTACCTGACCAATACCACGGACCAAGGAGTGAAAGCCAAGGTTATGAAATCCGGCGGAATGAAACTGCTGGAGCGCGGAGGAGCGCCGGCCTTTGAAGTTCAGTTCAGCAGCACACACAAGGCAATCGCCCAGCGAATGGTGGGGCAATCATACACGGTGGGGGGCGCAGCGGACCGCGTGAAAAAGTACGGTATGCCGCACCGTGGCCAATGGCCGGATATGACCAGGATTAAGGTTTTAACCGGCCCTTCTGTCCCGAGCATGATGTCAAACGAGGAAGTGCAAGAAAAGGCCAGGGCCATGCTTTACATGGTCCTGGACCAGGAGATCGACAAGAGGATCGCAAAGGCAATCCGACAAAGCGCGTAAATCATTGTTTTTTGGGGCGCCCCCGACGGCGCTTTACCTTTGCAGCAGAACTACGGAGCGCGTCAACACATTTCGAGTATGCCGCCAGGGTAAGTTGACCAGCAACCCAGCGCCGACGCAAACGGTCCAGGTCCTCCGAAATATCGTATTCGGCGGCAAGGTAAGGATCAAACGACGGGGCCTCTGGAAATTCACAGCCAAGATCAAGAGCCAGGCGGTAAATATGTTTGCATGGAAGTTGCCGGCGTTCGTAGTCTACACATTCGCACCCATCAAGGCGGACGTGATAAGGGCACCCGTCTGACCCTTGAATAACCATCGAGCGGGCCGAAACATCGAAAGAAAGGACGGCCTCCGGGGAAATCGCCTGGGCGCGTTCCAGGCGCTTGCAAGCCTCCAGCAGTTCCTCCTCCGGGATCTCAAAAGGTCCAAAGGTCATACGGAGCCACCACCTTTGTTTGCAGAACGGGATCGGGCGGCCTGGGCCTCCAGGAGCGGGGCGGAAAGACTGGCCTTTTCCTCCGGGGAATACCCACGGGAAAGAGAGATCCGGCGCAGTTCCTCCCTTTCGTAGTCCGCACTGGACAAAAAGCCATCCTCCGCAAGAGGAGAACGAGCGTATATGCGGCCACCATAGGACGCGGCCAAAGTATCATGGTACAGTTCTTCCAGATATGAAAGAGCATCTGACCGTATAGACGCCAAGAGATACGGTGCAGAAAGTTCATCCCGTAAGGACACCCCGGCGCGGTTCAACCAATCGGACAGAAATTCTTTCGTTTTCGGACCGGGTTTTGAACCGGCCCCGGCCTCCTGCGCCAGGCGAAACATTGGGCCATAGGAGGGGTTTTCCATGACGGAGGAAAGCAACTGCCGATAGCCGCACAGACGCGGGAACATGGGGCCAAGCGGGGAAAAATCGAAAAGGGAAAGCCCCGCCAGATCAGAAAGGAATACGGAGCGGACGACGACCGAGGAGGACCCGCGCCGGTATTCGCAGAAGTCAACCACCAGGCTGTCAAACGCAAGCCGGGCACCGTCCGGCAGAGCGCCGACGGCAGAGCATAGCGAACAATAGCGGTCCGCAGAGAACCCGCAAGAGTTTTTCCCGTAGAAAATCCGGCCGGCCTCCAGGTTCTTTCGATAAGAACAATGGGCGGAATAGTCAAGGCCGGGAATTAAGCACTTCCCGGCAGCAGAACAGGAACGATACCGAGAGCAGCACCCAAAAGCGTCCGGATCGTTCGTACTGACAGCGGGGCGGGAAGAAACGGGCGGAGAAATGGACCAAAGATCGAGTTGTACCGGCATTTTAACACACCCTTTCGTGCCGTGTATTACCACGATTTTCAGACTATTACCACAACAAGAATTTACCACGAAAAGCGGCGAAAAGTCAAGGAGGCGAACACCACGACACCGGAATTTTTGCAGGACGCCATTGTGGCAGACCTGGCGGACCTGTTCGAGGGACAAACCCTCCAGAGTTCCGCAGGTGACAAGCGGCCGATCCGAGTTTATCCCCAGGACCTCCCGATCATTGAGGGAATGGACGAAACAGAGGATCGGGCCGAGGAGGTCCCGGAACCGTACATCATCGTGCGGACCAACGAGGGGAACATACAGGACGCCAACAGCGCCCAGGAAATCGACCTGATCCTGGTGGTGTGCGTCTACGACAAAAACCCGAACCGGCAGGGATACCGGGACGTGCTGCACATCATCCAGGAGATTTACGGGCGATACGCCAAAAATCCTATGGTGAGGATCAAGAAGGACAGCGGGGGCGCGGTAGGCGGCCCGTGGTCCATCGTGTATCCGATCAAATGGGTAACACAGCAGGACGACACACACCCCTACTATTTCGGGGCCATGTCGCTGAAATTTGAGGCGCCAGCGGTGCGCCAGGAGGTGCCATATACATGACAAAGAGAACCAGCAAGGCGGCGGAGGCCGCCGGCACGGTGGTGTACTGCGGCCCGTCCATCAAGGGCGTGGCCAAGCAGTTCACCGCCTACAACAACGGGATCCCGGAGGGGCTGAAAGCGGCGACCGAGAAAAACAAGGTCCTGGCCGCGCTGATCGTGCCCCTGGAGGACCTGCCGGAGGCCATGCGCCAGTTGCGCCAGAAATCCGGCCGCATTTACACCCTGTATAAGGCCGTACAGGGCAAGACCTAAAGGGAGGGACTGAACAATGGCTTATAATCACGGAGTTTATAACCAGGAGCAGGAAACCAGCCTGACCACACCGATCCAGGGGACGGCGGGCCTGCAGGTTATCTTCGGAACTGCGCCGATCCACATGGCGGCGGACCCGGCGGCGGCCGTAAACAAGCCCGTGGTGTGCTATTCCTTCGCGGAGTGCCAGCAGGCCATGGGCTATTCGGACGACTTCAAGAACTTCACCCTTTGCCAGAGCATGGACGCCTGTTTCCGCGTGTTCAACGTGGCGCCCATTATTCTGGTGAACGTACTGGATCCCAACAAGGCCAGCCACACCACGGAAAACGCAGAGGAGGACTGCGCCGTGTCGGACGGTTCCGTGGCATACGGAAAGCAGTTTGTCCTCCTGCTGTCTCTTATACACATCTCCGAGCCCACGAGACCGAGGCTGATCTC
>ENA-OZFY01000570-OZFY01000570.1-human-gut-metagenome-genome-assembly--contig:-NODE-570-length-11359-cov-3.280255_pt1 | contig 11359 bp, 10 predicted proteins | sample MGYA00244652_ERZ653650 | MGnify/ENA primary metagenome ERZ653650 (study PRJEB26926, sample SAMN06165117) | human gut metagenome | biome: ENVO:00009003; feature: ENVO:2100002; material: ENVO:00002003... | reverse complement strand
GAATAGGATTAATCAGCTTCTCCTGCATCTTAGCCAGTTCGCCTTCCGGACCGAAGTATTTGCGCTTCAGTTCGGCAGCGGATTTCTCTTTCGCTACAATCTCATCTTCCTTCTTAGTCTTCTGAGCCGCAGAGAGAGTAGAGGACTGAGCTTGATAGTCCTGGAACATCTTCTGTGCTTCCTTGGCAATTACCTCCACTTCGCTTTGATATTTCTTCGTAGCTTCCTGCAATTGCTCATTAGCGCTTTGATATGCCGGAATATTTTTCAGAATATATTCCGTATCGATCAATGCAAATTTTTGTGCACTAGCTGCCATACTGATGGCAAACAGTAACATAATGGATAGAACAGACTTTCTCATGACGTTTAGTTTTTAGTTTTATATTAGAATTCTTGTCCTAAAATAAAGTGGAACTGGCTTCCGCCGTAATCGCTTCTACTGTCAATCTTATCGAACCCGTATCCCCAGTCAATCCCCATCATACCAATCATTGGTAAGAAGATACGAACACCGACACCTGCAGAACGTTTCAAATCAAACGGATTGAATTTTGAGATATCATGCCATGCGTTACCAGCCTCCAAGAAACCTAACACATAAATGTTAGTACTTGTTTCCAGCATCAACGGATATCTTAATTCGATGCCGAGGCGTGCATAAGCATACCCTTCTTTTCCATATGGTGTCAATGAACTGTTTTCATAACCACGCAATGCAATACTTTCTGTTGCATAACTTGAGTAACCAGTCATACCGTCACCACCTACGTCGAATGTACCGAATGGCGATTTCTTATATTTGTTATAGTGCCCTAACAACCCAAATTCTGTACGTGTCATCAATACCAGACACTTAGGATGTGCGATATAATCCATCAACGGAGTATATGTTTTGGCTTTAAATTTCCATTTGTGGTATTCAACCCATCTATGAAGTTTATTCATATTATCTTGGGTAATACCCCTATCATCTGTTGGATCGTAGAAATAACCTTTATAGTCTTTACCATCAAACAATGAGTACGGAGGAGTAAGCTGAACTGACAGCGAGAAGTCCGAACCTGTACGTGGGAAGATCGGGTTGTCAATAGAGTTACGTGCCAAAGTCAGTGAAAGGCTGAGGTCATTACATTTACCGTTGGTTACCGGGAAATACTGCCAGTCTTTCAGGTTGTAGCGTTGGTAAGCTAGCTCTGCAGACAAAGTAAAGTAGTCATCCGGCCATTTCAGACGCTTACCCCAACCTAGAGAAAGTCCCCACATCTTGATAGACTTGTCGGGGTCATAGTAGTTCTCATAGTTGTTGTAATTGCCATAGTTGTACATACCATAGCCACCATAACCGCTATACATACTATTGTAATAGTTGTTGAAATAGCTCGAGTTGTAGTAACGGCTGCTGATGTCAGTCTGAACTGAGAAGAAAGCCGATACGGAAAGTGAGTTCGGGCGTTTACCTCCAAACCAAGGATCGAAGAATGAGATACTATATGACTGATAGTATTTAGCATTCGTCTGACCGCTGATGGTCAATGTCTGTCCGTCACCTTGCGGCAGGATACCACGGTAGTTTTCACCCGGACGCAGCAAGTTGGCAACAGAGAAGTTGGTAAATTTCAGACTCAGCTTACCGATGATACCTGTTTGTCCCCAACCGGCAGAGAATTCTACCTGGTCATTGGCTTTAGATGTCAAAGGCAGACCTATATCAACTGTTCCGTTTACAGGGTCCGGCTGAATATCCGGCTGCAGTTTTTCTGGGTCAAAGTGTCCCATCTGCTGGATTTCACGTAATGAACGCATCAGGTCATCCTTGCTGAACAACTGTCCCGGACGAATACGAAGCTCACGACGAACTACGTTTTCATACAGACGGTCGTTACCGCTGATGTTGATCTTATTAATCGTAGCCTGACGGCCTTCATAGATTCTCATTTCGAGGTCGATGGAGTCACCGACGATATTTACTTCTACCGGATCAAGATTGTAGAACAAATAACCGTTATTGTAATATAAGTTACCGATTGCGTCGTCATCTGTAGAGGTACGTTCTCCCAGCAACTTCTGGTTATAAACATCACCCTTCTTCATGCGGAGCAGGAAGTTCAGCTGTTCTGAAGGATACAGTGTGTTACCTACCCATGTTACATTACGAAGGTAATATTTCTGACCTTCGTCTATATCCATATATACATCTACCGTCTTTGCATCGTACTGTGCTACACTGTCTTTTACGATCATTGCGTCACGATATCCCAGCTCGTTATACTTATCTATGATCAGCTGCTTATCTGCTTCAAAGTTTTCCGGAACAAATTTCTTGGTGCGGAACAGATTCAGAAGTTTGCCTTTTTCATTGGTCTTCTTCATCACTTTCTTCAGCTTGGATGTTTTGATAGCCGAGTTTCCGGTGATATGGATAGCGTGCACTTTAATCTTTTCCTTCTTGTCGATATCAATGTCAACAATCACCTGATTTTCGTTAGATGGATCGTCCTTTTGCGCGATAATCACTTCTGCATTCTTAAAGCCTTTATCGTCAAAATAACGTTTGATCAATGTCTTTGCGCGGTCAACGGTATTCGGAGTGATCTGCATACCTTTTACCATACCCAGCTTGTTTTCAAGGTCTGTACGTTCCGACTTTTTCACGCCATGATAGCGCACATCCGCAATACGGGGACGCTGTGTCAGACTGATTTTTAACCAAATCTTGTTGCCTTCTATCTTTTCGGCAGTAATCTGTACGTTAGAGAACAAACCATGTTTCCAGTAGCGCTTGATTGCTCCGGTAATCTCATCACCCGGCACGGTAATCGTCTGTCCAACGGACAGTCCGGATAATCCGATTAACACATAGTCTTCATAATTCTTCACGCCTTCAACCTTGATGTCTGCTATCTCATACTTTTTAGGCGTTCCTGAGTATAAGATGACTGGCTTAGAGTCTTCGTCAGTGTTGGTATTCTGCGTAAAGCCCGTGGCTGCAAAGCAGAACAGGCAGATAAACGTTACGAATATAAAGGAAATACGATAATGCATTTATGTTATAATTTGATGTTTCGAATTATGTTAGCTGATTTGTTCACTCGTTTTGCCGAACCGGCGCTCTCTTTGCTGATACTCATAAATGGCTTTGCAGAATTCTTCTTTATCGAAGTCCGGCCAGAATGTATCACAAAAATAAAGCTCCGAATAAGCACATTGCCATAGCAGGTAGTTACTTAGTCGGATTTCTCCTCCCGTGCGGATCAGTAAATCCGGGTCGGGCATAAAGTTTGTGGTCAGATGAGCAGTTATGTATTCATCTGTTATTTGTTCAGGAGATATTTCTCCCGTTTTCGCAAGCGTTGCAATCTGTCGGACTGCTTCAGTCATTTCCCAGCGGGAAGAGTAGCTGAGTGCCAGTACCAGGCAGGTTCCTGTATTATTAGCTGTGTGTTCTATACATCTTGACAGACCTTCCTGTACTTCAGCAGGTAATTTCTTTATATCGCCAATAATGCGGAAACGGATATTGTTCTTCATCAGAGTTTCTTCTTCGATAGAATCCAGCAATAGATTCATCAAAGCTGTTACTTCTTCCTGCGGACGATTCCAGTTCTCAGTGGAGAAGGTATATAAAGTCAGATATTTGACCCCCAGACGTGCAGCATCCTCGATAATTTTATGTACCGTTTCTGCGCCTGCCTGGTGACCGTAAGTTCGTTCTTTTCCCCGCTGTTTAGCCCATCTCCCATTCCCATCCATAATGATGGCTATGTGCTGGGGAATCCGATTTTTGTCTATTTTCTCTATATAGGACATGTTTTGATTATAAGGTTCGTATTTAACTACTTCTTATTATTGTATTAGAAATCCGAGTCTATTAACTCTACCACGCCAGATTTTGTCAATGCCTTGACCGCCTACCATCCATATATAATGGTTTCTGTCAACTACCATTGTGTAGTTTGCTTCTTTTCCCTTGAAGCTGGATTCGTGAAGAGAAGGATGTTGTGTTATTCCTCCTTCAAGTTTCACCGGAGGAAGAATTCCGGGAAGCATGAACATTCTGTCTACCCCTTTCCATACAAGTAATGTCGGGGAGGTATAGAATTTCTGGAATCCCTTAGCATCATCTTTTGTCTCTTTTCCGCAAATGTAGAATGCGTCATTATAATGTATAATGGACGGGTCTACTAATTTCGGACAGTTATTATTTGATGGAATCTCCATTGGAATCCAGGATTTACCATCTTCTGAGGCCCAAACGACTGTAGCTGTGTCTTTCTTTGAATCTAATCCTTGAGTATTACCCACAACGATTGCATTCAATGTTCCGCTTTCAGTTGCATATACATCGGCTGACAGGTTGTTTGTCGGGAACTCAGCAGGGACAGCTGTTAATTTGTCTATATCTTTCTCCCATGTTGCATCTTTCTCTGCAAAACTGAAATATTTCTCTCCATTAATCTCTACTATACCTGCTATTCCATTTATCTTTTTATGGTTACTGCCATCACTGTCAGAAAAGCTGGTTATCAGATTAGTAACGGAAACACCATCGGAATTGAGTACTTCATCTTTTGTCCAAGTCAAACCGTCATTGGAATTATATACTTCCTTATTCTCAGCAAGTAAATATAACTTGTCAACGAATCGGATAATGGATGTAATATCAGCACCAACAGGAAGTTTTCCAGTAGTTTCTTTATCCCATTTTTGACCATAGTTTAAACGATCAGTAGGAGAGCCTGCCGGTATTGCTGTACTGTAAATTTCATTGTTTTGAGCGAATAATAATATCTTGTCCCCAAGCGTTACTACCTTTTGTTTTTCAGCAGTGTTGCTCACGGGATTGTTCGCTATAGGGTCTTTTCCCCAACTGAGTGAATCGGGAACCATCGTATGCATCCGTATATTAACTTTGTACTCATTCTGAACCTCCATATTCGGTGCCCATACCTTCAGTACCAGAAAGTTGTTTTTCTCGGTTGCATTTACATACTTAGTCAGGTCAATAGAGTCATTAATATTAACGATTGAATCCTGATCGTTCTGATCTTTCATCGTCACGATACCGGATGCCGTAGTCAGCGTCTTGATCAGAATACTATTAATGATCGTGTCAGCATTGACAGGCAGCGAATCCACATTATATATTAAACGACTAATTTGGTCAATTGTGAATTTATACTTTACCCCGTAGCCTATAGTGTCAAGCTCAAATGCGCGTATAGTCGCATCCGGACTATAATTGACTTCGTTATCATTGTCAAGGCAAGACGTAATAACGAATGACACCATGAAAAAACTCGCAATGATTGATAAAAACTTTATTCTCATTTGAAAGATTGTGTTTATTTACAAGTTGCAAAAATAGGAACATTTTTTCCGATATAGAACATTAAGGGGAAGTTTTATATAAAATTATAGATAATAACGCTGTTTTTATCGACGTAGAACCCCTTGAATAGAACTATTTTAGCTATTTCTCGAAAACATAATGCCAAATCTGTCTGTCGAAGTGTTCTTCTGTCGAATAACTAAAATTATCGCTTATTTCAGGTGCTTTAACACCGGAATTCAGCTTGCACGGACATTTCTCAATATATACTTCGTCCCATAGTTCGGCATCGATGAATGATTGGAGCAACTGACTCCCTCCCTCTACCAGTAGGGACTGTATTTTTTGTTGATATAGCACTTCCATGATCTGTGGCAGAATGTCCTGTGTGAAGTCAATCGTGCGATATGTGACGTTCTTCTTGTCCGGATGTTTTTCTGCTGTAAATACGATGGTGGATACTTCCCCGTCAAACAGACGCAGGCTGTGAGGAAGAGACAAGGTGCGGTCCAAAACGATACGTACCGGATTCCGGCCGTACCAGTTGCGGACCGTCAGCGACGGATTGTCCAACAATGCTGTCCGCCTGCCTACCATAATTGCATCGGCCTCCGCTCTTTTTTTATGTACAAGCATGGAAGTAAGAGGGGAGGACAGTACTACGGGATTGCCGTCTGTTCGTTCTACGTCAATGAAATGATCAGCCGATTCTGCCCATTTTAGTGTGATAAAGGGGCGGTGCAGCGTATTGAAAGTGATGAAGCGCCGGATCAGATGTCTGCATTCCTTCTCCAGTACGCCTACTGTCACTTCTCTTCCGGCATTCCGCAACTTCTGAATTCCTCGTCCGGCGACCTGTGAGAACGGGTCTTGACAGCCAATTACAATACGGGGAATCTGCTTCTCGATAATCAAGTCGGCACAAGGAGGCGTCTTTCCGTAGTGTGAGCAAGGTTCCAGGCTGACATAAATGGTGGAACGGCTCAATAAAGACTTGTCTTTGACGGAACGAATCGCGTTTACTTCGGCATGCGCCTCTCCGCAGCGGATGTGATATCCTTCGCCGATAATAAGTCCGTCACATACGATAACAGCCCCTACCATCGGGTTTGGAGCGACATTGCACAGTCCGTTTTTTGCCAGTTCAATGCAACGTCTCATGTATTTTTCTTCTTCCATTTTGGTGCTCTTCGCTATATTATTCTTACTTTTGCACTCCGAAATCGTAAAATATGAACCGCATCACTGCTTACATTCGTCAGTCACTACAGGATATTTATCCGCCGGAAGAGGTCAAAGCTCTTTCGATGTTGATCTGTTGCGACATGTTGGGGGTGGATGCGCTTGATATTTACATGGGCAAAGATATAATTTTATCTGCATGCAAACAGCGTGAATTAGAAAACATTATATTCCGTTTGCAGAAAAATGAGCCAATACAGTACATTCGGGGATATGCTGAGTTCTGTGGAAGGAACTTTCGGGTAGCTCCCGGCGTGCTGATCCCTCGTCCGGAGACTGCCGAACTGGTGGACCTGATTGTAAAGGAGAATCCGGATGCTCGTCGCCTATTAGATATAGGTACAGGAAGCGGATGTATCGCCATCTCTCTGGATAAAAATCTGCCGGATGCGAAAGTGGATGCCTGGGATATTTCGGAAGAAGCGTTGGCTATTGCCCGTAAAAATAATGAAGAGTTGGATGCTCAGGTCACCTTCCGTCGACAGGATGTTTTTTCTGCTGACGGAATACAGGGGGCATCTTACGATATAATTGTCAGCAATCCGCCCTATGTGACGGAAACTGAAAAAACAGAGATGGAAGCCAATGTGCTTGACTGGGAGCCGGAACTTGCCCTGTTTGTTCCTGATGAAGACCCTCTGCGTTTCTATCGCCGGATTGCGGAACTGGGACGAGAACTACTTCGTCCGGGTGGCAAACTCTATTTTGAAATCAATCAGGCATACGGACAAGACATGATACGCATGATAGAAATGAACCAATATCGGGACGTTCGTGTTATAAAAGACATATTTGGAAAAGATAGAATACTTACAGCTAACCGATGAGTGCACAATTAACAGATGAAGAGGCGTTGAATCGTGTTGCCTCTTATTGCTCCGCTGCAGAACATTGCCGGGCAGAAGTAAATGAGAAATTACAGCGTTGGGGTATAGCCTATGAGACCATAGCGCGTATCCTTGAACGGCTGGAAACCGAAAAGTATATTGATGACGAGCGCTATTGCCGTGCTTTTGTGAACGATAAGTTTCGTTTTGCCAAATGGGGTAAAATGAAAATAGCACAGGGGCTCTACATGAAGAAGATTCCTTCCGATGTGGCATGGCGTCATCTGAACGAAATTGATGAAGAGGAATATCTCTCCATCCTGCGTGACTTGCTGGCTTCCAAACGGAAAAGCATTCATGCGAAAGATGATTATGAACTGAACGGAAAGCTGATGCGATTTGCGGTGAGCCGTGGTTTTGAACTCAAAGATATACGTCGTTGTATCGAAATTCCGGAGGAAGAGGAACAATTCAGTTAAAAAATAAACGGATTCTTCTTTCTATTCTCGTTCAATTTCTGTACTTTTGCGGCAAATAATTAATAGTTAGTTTAGTTATGAAAAACTTAGAGAGACTATTTGCGGAGAAACTTTTGAAGATTAAGGCTATTAAACTTCAACCCGCTAACCCTTTTACATGGGCTTCTGGATGGAAATCCCCCTTTTACTGTGACAACCGTAAAACTCTGTCCTATCCTTCTCTTCGTAATTTTGTGAAGATTGAAATTACACGTCTGATATTGGAACGATTCGGACAGGTGGATGCGATTGCAGGTGTGGCTACAGGCGCTATTCCGCAGGGAGCTTTAGTAGCTGATGCATTAAATCTGCCGTTCGTGTATGTTCGTTCTACCCCGAAAGACCACGGATTGGAAAACCTGATTGAAGGTGAACTTCGTCCGGGTATGAAAGTCGTAGTCGTAGAGGATTTGATTTCTACAGGTGGTAGTAGTTTGAAGGCTGTGGAAGCAATTCGTCGCGATGGTTGTGAAGTGATCGGTATGGTAGCTGCCTATACGTATGGCTTTCCCGTTGCCGAGGAAGCATTCAAGAATGCTAAAGTACCTTTGGTGACGTTGACCAATTACGAAGCAGTACTTGATGTAGCACTTCGTACCGGTTATATCGAAGAAGAAGATATTGCGACATTGAACGATTGGCGTAAAGACCCGGCTCATTGGGATGCAGGGAAATAATATTGTATTATTTGATCGGAAATTTTAGTAAGAAAGAACCATTCGGACAATATCTGTTCGGATAGTTCTTTCTTTGATTTTATACGAATAAAGAATTATGGCTAATTTTGAAAGTAGTGTAAAGGTAATACCTTACAGTCAGGAACGTGTGTATGCCAAGCTGTCGGACTTGAGCAACCTGGAATCAGTGAAAGACCGTTTACCGGAAGATAAAATACAGGACTTGAGTTTTGATTCGGATACACTGAGCTTTAGCGTTTCGCCTATCGGTCAGCTGACGTTGCAGATTGTTGAGCGTGAACCTTGCAAATGTATTAAACTGGCAACTACCAACTCTCCGCTACCTTTTAATATGTGGATTCAGCTAGTCTCAACAGCAGAGGAAGAGTGCAAGTTGAAAGTGACTATCAGTATGGATATCAATCCGTTTATGAAAGCGATGGTACAGAAACCTCTTCAGGATGGTCTGGAGAAGATGGTTGAGATGCTGTCGATGATTAACTATTAAACAGGTAATAAGTAATAAATAATAGGTAATACCCGCGGAGTATCAACGTAACTACGATTATTACTTACTACTTATTACCTAATACTTAAATATTATGGCGCAGAAACTTTGGGAAAAATCCGTGCAGGTAAATAAAGACATCGAACGTTTTACGGTGGGACGTGATCGTGAGATGGATCTTTATCTGGCTAAACATGATGTACTCGGTTCTATGGCTCATATTACGATGCTCGAAAGTATCGGTCTGTTGACCAAGGAAGAACTGGAACAGTTGTTGGCTGAGTTGAAGACTATTTATGCTTCGGCCGAAAGAGGTGAGTTTATAATAGAAGAAGGAGTAGAGGATGTGCATTCGCAGGTAGAATTGATGCTGACCCGCCGTTTGGGAGATGTCGGTAAGAAGATTCACAGTGGTCGTTCACGGAATGATCAGGTTTTGCTGGACCTCAAACTCTTTACCCGTACACAGATTCGCGAGATCGCGGAAGCGGTGGAACAACTCTTTCATGTGTTGATTCTTCAGAGTGAGCGATATAAAAATGTCCTGATGCCGGGATATACCCATTTGCAGATTGCGATGCCTTCATCCTTTGGATTGTGGTTCGGTGCTTATGCCGAAAGCCTGGTGGATGATATGCAGTTCCTACAAGCGGCTTTCAGGATGTGCAATCGCAATCCTTTGGGCTCTGCAGCAGGATATGGCTCCTCTTTCCCGTTGAACCGGACGATGACAACCGATTTGTTAGGTTTTGATTCGCTGAATTATAATGTCGTTTATGCACAGATGGGACGTGGCAAGTTGGAGCGTAATGTTGCTTTTGCATTGGCTACCATTGCCGGAACGATCTCCAAGCTGGCTTTTGATGCTTGTATGTTCAATAGTCAGAACTTCGGTTTCGTGAAGCTGCCGGATGATTGTACTACCGGTTCGAGCATCATGCCTCATAAGAAGAATCCGGATGTGTTCGAACTGACACGTGCTAAATGTAATAAACTGCAGTCTCTTCCTCAGCAGATAATGATGATAGCAAACAATCTGCCATCCGGTTACTTCCGTGACTTACAGATTATTAAAGAGGTTTTCCTTCCCGCTTTTCAGGAACTGAAGGACTGCTTGCAGATGACGACTTATATCATGAATGAGATTAAGGTGAATGAACATATCCTTGATGATGATAAATATCTGTTTATTTTCAGTGTCGAGGAAGTGAATCGACTGGCTCGTGAAGGTATGCCTTTCCGTGATGCGTATAAGAAAGTCGGTCTTGATATAGAAGCCGGAAAATTTACTCATGACAAACAGGTGCATCATACACACGAAGGAAGTATCGGTAATCTTTGTAATGATGAAATCTCCGCATTAATGCAACAAGTGGTCGATGGCTTCAATTTCTGTGGAATGGAGCAGGCTGAGAAAGCATTATTAGGGCGATAAAATATTTTCTGCCAAACTTTTTTGATCGAAAGTTTGGCAGAAACAAGGAAACTCATTATCTTTGCACCCGTTGAAAAAATGCGGAAATAGCTCAGTTGGTAGAGCATAACCTTGCCAAGGTTAGGGTCGCGAGTTCGAGTCTCGTTTTCCGCTCTCTTTTCCCTTTTTAGGATGCTCGAATGGTGGAATGGTAGACACGAAGGACTTAAAATCCTTTGGCCATTGCGGCTGTGCGGGTTCAAGTCCCGCTTCGAGTACGAGCGTCTAGTCAGAAGCCTTGTAAGCCAAATGCTTACGAGGCTTTTTAAATTTATTACAGGCAATATATAGAAATAGTTCATGTTCTACGTGCGTATATTAGCTTCTCTTACAAACATACATTTCGATCTTCCATCTTTTACCTTTTTATACTTACTCCCTTAATAGTCAATGTGATGAATGGGTGGAAGATCGCGTTTTTAGTCCGTTTATCTTCCACCCGTATCTTCCATCTTCCACCTGAATATTAGAGAACCTTATAATCGATAATGTGCTGATTCACAATATTAAGAGGCATATTAATTAACTAAATACGTTATTTAAAGCATCTTGTTTTCTTTTATTGTTTAGTCGAAAATACTCTGTTCTTTATCCTGTCCCTGCTACCTGTGCTCATGAGCCCACGTATCTGTGCCCATAGGTCCGCATACCGGAGACCATGAGCTCGCGTACCAGGGCTGAGATAAAGATATTGAGATTCATTATAATAGACTTGAATACAATGTCTTAAGACTGTCTCTTATACACATCTCCGAGCCCACGAGACCGAGGCTGATCTCGT
>ENA-OZFY01000533-OZFY01000533.1-human-gut-metagenome-genome-assembly--contig:-NODE-533-length-12208-cov-3.982803_pt1 | contig 12208 bp, 12 predicted proteins | sample MGYA00244652_ERZ653650 | MGnify/ENA primary metagenome ERZ653650 (study PRJEB26926, sample SAMN06165117) | human gut metagenome | biome: ENVO:00009003; feature: ENVO:2100002; material: ENVO:00002003... | reverse complement strand
GTATAAGACACAGCCCCATCCTGTTCGCGTGCCTCGTGTTCACGCTAACAGCACCGCTGTACATCTGGCAGATCATCGGAATTTGAGGTATAGGCAATGACATTTTACGAACAGGAGCTTCGGAAGATCATCGGAGAACGGTACCCTGACGCCACTTATGTGGGCAGAGCCTGCTATGTCCGGTTGGACGAGATGAATCGGGCAAAAATCCAGTTTGTCACTACCGGCATCGCAAATCAATACAGCGCTCTGCGGCTGACGGTACTGAATCGTCAGGAGGGTGATGTAGACAATCTGCTGCTTCGCTTTTCTGACTTGTTCGGCAAGAAGATGGTGAATAATCCCAACTTCCGGGATGGGGTTATCCCGCACATTTGGGATGACTACGGCAAGGCAGACTGGTATGTCTATCATCCCACCCGGCAGGACTATGAGGTGCTGTCCGATGCGGTGTCAGACTATCTGGAGGTGTTTCAGGATATGAGTCAGTCCGCTGACCGGGCGTGGGAGCAGACAATGTAACAAAAGTGTGATTTGAAGGCCGTACCAGCTGTACGGCCTTTGTCATATCCCAAAGCAGCTGGTGCGGCCTCACCCGGAGGTGAAACCGATCAATGTTTATTTGGGATTTTGTTGCCGATAAGATACTCGGCCAGATCGTGGATTGGTTCTACGGTCAAGTCGTGGGTTTCCTCGGCAACTTCTTTTCGGAAATGGGAAACATGGGCGCGGAGCTCTTCACCATGGATTGGGTGCAGAGCATTGTGCTGTTCTTCTCCTATTTGGCATGGGCACTCTACGGCACAGGGCTGGTGGTGGCCTGCTTTGAAACCGGCGTGGAGTATTCCAGCGGCCGCGGCAACATCCGTGAGACCGCCCTCAATGCCATCAAGGGATTTATGGCTGTCAGCCTCTTCACCGTTGTTCCGGTCCGGCTTTATGAGCTGTGCGTTTCGCTGCAGGGGACCTTCACCGCGGCGCTCACCGGCTATGGGACTTCCATCGGGGATGTGGCCGGAGAGGTCATGAAGGAGTTCAACGCCGTGGAATCGATATCCAATCTGACGGCAGGGCCGCTGCTGGGCTTCGGCAGCATCACCAGCGGGATCATGATCCTGTTCTGCATCATCCTTATGGCGTATGCGATCATCAAGGTCTTCTTCGCCAATCTGAAGCGCGGCGGCATCCTGCTCATCCAGATCGCCGTGGGAAGCCTCTATATGTTCAGCGTCCCTCGCGGATATACAGACGGCTTTATCCAATGGTGCAAGCAGATCATCGGCTTATGCCTGTCGGCGTTCTTGCAGGCGACGATCCTTGTCGCCGGACTTATGGTGTTCAAGGATCATGCCCTGTTAGGGCTTGGCCTCATGCTCTCTGCCGGCGAGATCCCCCGTATCGCCGGAGCCTTTGGACTGGATACCTCCACCAAGGCAAACCTCATGAGTGCTGTCTATACCGCACAGGCCGCCGTCAACACCACGCGCACGGTCGTACAGGCGGTGGCGAAATGAGCAGACTGACGATGGGCAGCTTGTTCGATGGCATTGGTGGATTCCCTTTGGCCGTGATCCGCAGTGGCATCACGCCGGTGTGGGCGTCGGAGATCGAAGCCTTTCCCATTGAGGTGACAAAGCTGCGTTTCCCCGACATGGTTCATGTGGGCGACATCACAAAGCTGAATGGCGCAGAGCTGCCGCCCGTGGACATCATCTGCGGGGGCAGCCCATGTCAGGATCTGTCTGTTGCCGGCGCAAGGGCAGGTCTTGCGGGGGCGCGTTCCGGCCTTTTTATGGAACAGATGCGCATCGTGCGCGAAATGCGGTTGGCAGAGAAAGCCCGTGGTCGGGAGGGCGTCAGCATACGGCCGCGCTGGATGTGTTGGGAGAATGGTGCGACACGTTCCTGACTGAAAAGGTCAGGCGCAAGAATGAAAGGATGGTGAAAAAACACTTGCAGAACTAATGGCCTGATGGGTGGAATGATGGGGTAACGCCCTGAAACGCCCACACTGATACTCCGACTGGCGCGGATAAAGCAAATAAATCTGTGTCAGAAGCTCGGTAAAGTCGGCAGAGAGCAACCGTACATCATAATCAATGATACGAAACCTGTCCAGAGGTGGACGATGTTGCCTATATGCCGGGTGTCTCATGCTCATGGTGAGAATGTGTGCAGAACACTGACGAACTTCCGAATGTAAGGGTCTAAACCCAGAATGTGTCGAAAGGCACTACCCGCCATAGCGGGGTGTCCGTGGATGAGTAAAAGTCGTTTTTATGAAAATCCATATACTGTTATAGGCAGTAAGGCGAAAGCTGGACACAGGCTCAAAGGGAGCACCTAAAAGCATGAAATGATAGGGCCATTGGAACGTGGAAAGCTGGGAGCGTGGAGACTGTTGCAGTCAGAGAAACGCTGGGCGGGAATGCATAATCGCCCTTTATCCCAGTGAGAGTAGAGGCACAGTACCGTAGAAATCATGGAAACATGATGGAGGGATAGCCTCAAGTCGAGATAACAGTTAAATTTGAAAGCACAATAAACACAGCTTCGAATATGACAAAGAAAATCCGCTGAAAAGGAGTGGATGCCTGTGTTGACTTCGGAGCGGAAGAAACCCAAGAGAAGCAAAATCCGTTATGCGGAGTATTACGACCTGCAAAAGACTTTGGACAGTCTGTATGCCGATAGCTTAAAAGGCAAAGTGTTTGTTCACCTTATGGAACTCATTTCCAGTGAGGAAAATATTAGAATGGCATATCGGACAATCAAAGGAAACACAGGGAGCAGTACCGCAGGAGTAGATAAGCGCACCATACAAGACCTTGCCAAATTGAACGAGGAAAAATATGTGGCGCTGATTCAAAAGCAGTTTAAGAGCTATCACCCCCGCCCTGTCCGCAGGGTGGAAATCCCAAAACCAAACGGGAAAACCCGCCCCCTTGGAATCCCGACCATTGTAGACCGCATCGTGCAGCAATGTGTCCTGCAAGTCTTGGAGCCAATCTGTGAAGCAAAATTTTATGACCATTCCTATGGCTTTAGACCGAATCGCTCCACAGAACATGCCATCGCCAGATGTGACCAGCTAATACAGTTATCGCACCTGTATTATGTTGTGGACATCGATATAAAAGGCTTCTTTGACAATGTAAACCACACAAAGCTGATTCAACAGATGTGGGAAATGGGAATTCAGGATAAACGGCTTCTGTGCATTATTCGGGAAATGCTGAAAGCCCCAATCGTGTTGTCTAACGGAGAAATTCTCCACCCAAGTAAAGGGACACCGCAAGGCGGTATTCTCTCTCCACTGTTGTCCAACATTGTTCTCAATGAACTGGACTGGTGGATAGCGTCGCAGTGGGAATGGATGCCGATGCACGGCAACGCAAAATATACTCGTCTCAACGCAAATGGCAGCATCAACCGTGGCTACCAGTACCGATTGCTGCGTGAAAGCAACCTAAAGCCTGTATTCATCGTTCGATATGCCGACGATTTCAAGCTGTTCTGTCGAAACCGCAAAGAAGCATTTTGTTTATATGCGGCAACAACGCAATGGCTAAAGGAGCGGTTGAAACTGGACATCAGCCCAGAAAAATCTAAGGTGGTGAACCTAAAGCGCCACTATTCGGAATATCTGGGATTCAAGATGAAAGCACAGCGCAAGGGAGATAAGTATGTCGTTCGGTCTCACATGAGCGATAAAGCGCAGAAAAGGGTAAAAGACCAACTGGCGAAGTGTATTAAGGAAATTCAACATCCGAAAAGCGAGCAAGACCAGCGTAAGCAAATCTTCCGTTACAACTCCATCGTAATTGGAATGCACAATTATTATCGTGTTGCTACCTGCGTCAATCTGGACTTCTCGCCCATTGCATTCGCCATCGGCAAGCAAATGAAAAACCGTTTGGGTAAGCAGGGACTAAGCAAACAGGGTAAATTAGAAAAGGGCTACATCAAAAGTAAATACGGCAACAGCAGCCAAATTCGCTTTCTGAAAGGACATCCGCTTATACCCGCAGGATATATCCGGCATAAGAACCCATTGGGGAAAAAACGGAGCATCAATCGCTACACAGAGAGTGGACGAGAGGAAATTCATCGGATGCTTGGTGTCAATATTGAAATTCTCACATGGCTGATGCGTAATCCGAGACTGGGGCAGTCTGTGGAGTATGCGGACAACCGTATTTCTCTATATGCGGCACAGTATGGAAAATGCGCTGTTACAGGCAGAACGCTCGCACTCCATGAAATTCACTGCCATCACAAGCGGCCTAAGTCGGCAGGCGGAACAGATGCCTACGCAAATCTTGTTATAGTCAGTGAGGCTATCCATCAACTTGTTCATGCCACTGATGAAAAGACCATTTCCCGCCTGCTCCAAACCCTGCGGCTGGATGATCAACAGCGAAACAAGCTCAACGAACTGCGAAAACAAGCAAATCTGAACGCAATCTAAAACCATCTACCCGCAACGAAGTGTGTAAATTGTGTTTGAAACAAAATGCTGTTATCCCGATGGAACGCCGTGTGAGGGGAAACTCTCATGCACGGTGTGGAGTGGGGGAAAATCCAGAGATTGCCTCAAAGGATTACCTATCACTATTGCCGGGTGCTTTTTCAAGCGGGACACCGAAGTACGAGGATTTTCGGATCGTGATGGAGGAGATCGTGCGGATCTGCTTTCCCAATGAGCTTATCCCAAGCCCCTATCCTTACGGATGGCCCGACGCCGGTGAACTCACGGCAGGCGGTGCGTTTTCTCTTGCATGGCGCTGTCTGGACGCACAATTTTGGGGCGTCGCGCAGCGTCGCAAGCGCATTTTTCTCCTTGCTGACTTCGCCGGACCGCTTGCGCCGCAGCTTTTATTTGATGTATTTGGCGAAACGGGAAACTGCGGGAAGGAGGTCACATAGATGTACCGATTCGATGCAAACGGGCAGCTGATGATGCTTGAATTGGAAGCAGCCGAAGGGACCGGGGCTCCGCCCAAGCGCAGACCGGGCAAACCGGACTCCGAACTGGTTTCGATCCCGTATTTCCACTTGGATCTGGTATCCGGTTCTGTCGACCTCTTCGGGCAGCGCCACTGGGAGCTCCGATCTCCATGGCGCAAAGGGAAACGCCCCCTCAATACCGGGGCTGCGCCCCGTATTCCGATCCGAGTCCCGCTCTCCGGCATACTGGAGGCAAACCCGGCGCAAAAGTATTATCTATCGAAAGTCGCCTGCATTGGCATCCTGCGCCGCGCCGTTGAGCGCGGAAAGGAGCTGCCTCAAAAGCTGGAACGGGCATTGAGAATTCAGGCGGGACTCATGCGGCCGGACGGTCAGTCCACCGATCTGGACGCATTCCATATCAACCAGCGAGACGAGGGCATCGACCTGCACGGCGTGTCCGGCGCATTGTTGGCAACGACGAATATGCAGATGCAGACCTTCGTGACGCAGCCGGACGAAGCTGTGGAGGGCTTTGACGGCTACAACGGCGACCTGACCGGCGATGTGGCGGCCACGCTCGGCGTCAACTGTGGGATGTCCACCGGCAGAAACGGCATCATGGCCTTTGCCGCCAATCAGCGGGATGAGGTGCGGGATCTGCGCGATGTGGCGGGCGCGTTGCAGGCACAGCCGGGAATGAAGCAGCAGACCTTCGTCGCCGGTTTTTCTGCCGGGGCAGGTGCCAGCGCGGGAGGCATTGGATACAACGAATCGGTTGCTCCCACACTCAAGGGCAGCCCCGGAGGGAGCTGTATGCCGTCTGTTTTGTGCCTCAACGACCAGGGCGGCAGCGTGATGAATTGCTCTGAAAATATATCCGGCACGCTGCGGGCGCAGGAGCATGGACATCAGCCTCTTGTTTACGAAAATCACGGCATTGACAGCCGCTACACCGGCCCGCACAAGGTAGCCCCTACCATGTCCGCACGATACGGCACGGGCGGCAACAACGTGCCGCTGGTCGAGCAGGAGGCAGATGCCATCTGCATTGCAGGCAATACGGTCGACCGGCAGCCGCAGAACGGCGGCAACGGTCTTGGCTGTCAGGATGACTTGGCGTATACTTTGACCGCCACAGACCGCCACGCGGTCTACAGCCGCCAGCGTGTGGATGACTTTCGGCATAATGATGTGGCAAGTACCCAGAGTGCCCGTCAGTACAAGGACGCAACCGACCTGATTTGCCAACAGGCAGAAGCCTGTGCCCATCTCATTCGCCGCCTCACGCCGCTGGAGTGTGAAAGACTGCAGGGCTTCCCGGACGGCTGGACGGATATACCCGGTGCTTCGGACAGTGCCCGTTATAAAGCGTTGGGCAACAGCGTGGCGATACCCTGTGTGGAGTTTATCATGTCGCGCATCGCCGCCGCGCTTTTATGAAGCACAGCGTTGACAACAGGGGTTAAGTCGGGGTATAATATCCCTAAAAGACGAGGTGACAGACATGGATAACAGGGAGCAGCTAAGGCGCATCACGGAACTGACCGAGCAGATCGCCGGACTGCCGAAGGGGTATCTTTCCAAAAAAACCATCGGCGGAAAGGTCTATTACTATCACCAGTGGTCGGAAAACGGCGTCAAGCAGAGCCGCTATCTGCACGACAGTGAGATCGCTCCGCTGGCAGATAAAATCGAAAAGCGCAAGGAACTGCAGGCGCAGCTGCGCATGCTGAAATCACAGAAAAGCAGACGAAATGAGGCGACAGGTATGAAATGCACCTTTATGCATAAACGAACCCCCGTGGCAGAGCTCGAGCTGGACGATGTGACCGGCTTTATACAAAAAATTGGCAGTGTCTACGCACCGGAGCATCTGCCTATCGGCATCCCCGTGCGAAACGAGATCGCCGACCGTGCGGCGTTTAACGACTGGTGGCGGGATCGCTCTATTCCGGCAAGCCGCGGCGGTGTGCGGGAAGCACTGGAATCGTTGGGGGTGGCAGACACCAAAATGCTGCTCGTCCGCTGCTACGGGCTGAGCCTCTCGGATCAGTACTGGATCTGTCCGGAAGGCGCGGAGCTTCGGTGGGAGGACATCAACTTTTTCCAAAATGATTTCTCGGAGGACATCGGAGATGTGCTGTTCGGAGAACGAAAGAAGAAGGACGCGCTCAATTTCAGCTCCCCCGACAGCACATCGGACGGCAATCTGAAAAAGCGGTGGAAGATCATCGATGGGAAGCGATGCCTGATCAAGGGCGGCAGCAACCCGTTCCGGCAGCAGCCATTCAACGAGGTGATCGCCTCCGGCATCATGGAGCGGCTCGGCATTCCTCATGTATCATATACAGTCATCTGGAGCAAGGATGCACCCTACTCGGTCTGTGAGGATTTTGTTACGGAGAATACGGAGTTGATCCCGGCGTGGAGGCTGCTGCAGGCGAAAAAGCAGAAGAACAGCACCTCCCAATACCGGCATCTACTGGAGTGCTGCGAGCTGCTCGGCATCGGGGGCATTACGCCGTTTTTAGACCGGATGCTGGTGCTGGACTATATCATCGCAAACGAGGATCGCCACTTCAATAACTTTGGGGCACTGCGAAACGCGGAAACGCTGGAATGGCTCGGTATGGCTCCGATCTATGACAGCGGCTCCTCCCTCGGCTATGATAAGATGCCCGGTCAGATGCGCTCGGAAAGGGATGTGGTCTGCAAGCCCTTCAAAAACCACCACGCCGAGCAGCTGAAGCTGGTGACCGATTTTGATTGGATCGACTTTGATCGCCTCTCCGATGTAGACGAGCTGATCTCCAGCGTACTGTCTTGTGAGGAAGCTGCCGACTATATCGATGAGGGACGTATCCATGCGATCACGGAAAGCGTGCAGCGCCGGATCGGTCATCTGCAGGAGCTTGCGATGACGCAGACGCCACGGCAGCTCGATACCACCGAGGACGATGTCCGAGAGGAAGTTGCCGCGGATTACGCACCGAAAATGGAGCTGTGATGCAAATACAGCGTAAGAGCAATGGATCAGCCGCTTTGCGAATCGCAGGGCGGCTGATTTTTCATCCGCTTTCCTGTTGACTGTGGGCAGCATAGCCGCTTTGGTGGTATCGCTTCTGTTTTGCCATGCTTCTTCGTTAGACTTGGTGAATAGCTTTCCGCGCCTTCTTCCGGTATGCTTTGCTTGCAAAATCGAGGAAAGGAGCAGAACCGATGGAGGGAAAAAAGAACCTCTGTGCCATGATATCCACCGATCTCCACGCAAAAATCATGGCAGAAAAAGAACAGCTGGAGCTGAACACTCTGGCGGAATATGTGGAGCGCATCTTCACCGAACACTTTGAAGGAGGGCAGATCAGCATGAAAGCAGAGCGCACCTTGGCGGTACAGATCCCGGCGGAGCTCTTCGAGCGACTGAAGGAATATCTGGCAGCCCGCAACCTCAAGCAAAAGCAGTTCCTCATCCAGCTCATCGAGAATGCGCTGGATGACACGGAAGCGGAGTGACCAAGCATCATAGGAGGCCGCGGGAACACCTGCGGCCTCCCTCATTCTTATTGGAGGTAATCAGCCATGTACATTTACCCGGACAACCTGTCCGCAAAGGCCACGCTGTGGCTGTGGGAGCTGCGGGACATCGGCATCATCGGCGTGGGACTTCTTCTCTCTGTCCTGGCGCTGACCCAGACCGGCATCGCCCTGCCGCTGGTGCTGACGGCAGTCTTCGCCTTCCTGACGATCCGGCATGAGGGCACCAGCATTCTGGACTTCATCCGCTACGCCGCGGCGTTCCTGCTGACAAAACAGCAATACTACGAATGGAGGCTCGACTCATGAGCAGAAAGCAGAAAAAGAAAGATGCCCGTGAGCAGTCCACCCGGCAGCTCATGGGCATTGATGATATCACCGACTATGGCATCGCTACCCGCATGGGGGAGCTGGTGTTCTTTGCCATCAAGCCCACCAATATCTCCGTTCTGCCGGACACCGGCGTGGGCGCAAGGATCTATGCCCTGCTCAATGTGGTCAAGGGCATGGCGGAGATCGAGATGCTGGCGTTAAATTCCAAGGAGTCCTTCGAGAACAACAAGGCATTCTATCGCCAGCGGGCAAACGAGGAGGAGCTGCCCATCATTCGAAAGCTGCTGGAGCAGGACAGCAAGCACCTGGATCGTATTCAGGTGCTCATGGCATCCAGCCGGGAGTTCTATATCCTCGTCCGGCTGCAGGGCAAAAAGGAATCCGATGTGCTCAGCTACCTCTCCCGCATCGAAAAAAGCATCAAGGATAACGGCTTCACCGTCCATCGTGCCACCGAGGAGGATCTCAAAAGGATGCTGGGAGTCTACTTTGAGCAGAATGTGACCACCGAGCGGTACGAGGATCACGACGGCGAACGCTGGGTCCTTTTCGGAGAATAAGGGGGGATATCACTTGGCAGCAAACAAGAAAAAAGCTACAGCAAGGCACACGGAGGACACACCTGTCAAATCCTTCCTGGATATGCTGTTCAATATTCTGTCGTTCCTGTCGGACAAGCTGCTGACCGAGGGCAATACCGTGGCGGCACTGGACGAACTGTATATCTGGTTATCCAATCCCACGGCCATTGAGTACATCCGAAACTGCCTCAAGCGTGTCCGCAAAAAGGAATCCGCCATGCTGCTGGCAAGTCAGAATCTGGAGGACTTTGATCAAGAAGGTATTCGCGAGATGACAAAGCCGCTATTCAGCATCCCGCCTCACCAGTTCCTGTTCAACGCAGGCTCCATCGACAAACGGTCTTACATGGAGATGCTCCAGCTGGATGAGGCGGAATACAATCTCATCAAGTTTCCCCAGCGCGGTGTCTGTCTGTACAAATGCGGCAACGAGCGGTATCTGCTGGAAGTCCACGCTCCCGCCTACAAGGAAAAGCTGTTTGGCACAGCGGGTGGTCGCTGATGGCAGTAACCGCGGGTATGCTCGCCAGAGCCGCGGCAACAGCCCTTTCCAACGAGAAGCTCCGCAAAGGGATCGGCTGGGGGCTGGTCGCTGTTCTCTCGCCCGTCATTCTCCTGATCGCCGCGCTGTGCTCCATCGGCACAGGCGGTGCGGACCACAACAACCAGGCGGTAGCCGCAGCCTTCTATGGAACGAGCTATTCGCCCGAGGTGCCTATGGCATTCCGCTCTCACATTGAGGAGATGCGTACCGCTTTTTCTCTTCTGGATTCGGCAGTCGCCTCCGTCAATGGGCAAATGGAAAGCGGAAACGGCCTTGACCCGATTCGGATCAAGGCCGCTTTTTATGCCCTCTGCTTTGGCGAAGATGCACCGTCTGCACGGGCGGCAAGCCGCTTCGTAGAATGCTTCTACACTTGGGAAACCCGTACCCGCACGGTAGACATTGAGAACGACGATGGTACGGTCACCAGCACAGAAGAAGAATACACCGTCGCTGTTCCGGTTTCGTTATATCAGGCGTATGCAAATCTGGAAGCGGAGCTGGGCCGGACAATCACGGAGGATGATAAGAGCAACATCAACCACATCTATACCATGATCGCCGGCGCCGCAGGCGGCGGCAGCTACAGCGGCGAGTTCCTTCGCGGAGATGGAAGCAGTATCGACTTGGACATCTCCGCCTTTGTTGATCCCGCCAATAAAAATGCAGCCGACCTTGTGACCTACGCCATCCACGCATGGGAGTCCGGCTGGGGCTATGTATGGGGCACCTATGGTAATGTGTTGACGGAGTCACTCCTCACCTACAAGGTGTCGCAATACCCGGACGGTGTTGGCAATCATGAGAACATCATCCGCGCCAATTGGCTGGGCGGCAGGACCGCCGACTGCGTGGGACTTATCAAAGGCTACGGCTGGCTGTCCCCGGAAACGATGACCATCGACTATGGTGCCCATGGGATGCCGGATATCGGCGCAAACCAGATGTACTATAACGCCAAAGAATCCGGACCCATTAGCACAATGCCGGACATCCCCGGCCTTGCGGTTTGGCATGAGGGACACATCGGTGTTTACATCGGCAACGGTCAAGTCGTTGAGGCCATGGGAACCAAGTACGGTGTTGTCAAAACAGAGTTGGCTGGCCGAGGATGGACGCACTGGCTGAAGGTGCCGTATATCAATTATGACTGAGGAGGAACGAATGGAATTTCCAAAAGATGAAGTAAAGAACAAAATCGTCTGGACAAAAGGCGCAGACATTACTGACGGATCGCCGCGATACACCTTCGAGGGACGCGACCCCGCCACGACCTATGAACGATTTCAGGTCGTTATCTATACAGAGATGGAGCGCCGATATGCACACGACCCCGGAAGCCTCTGTAATCACTATTATGGTTATGTGCGTGACGACAAAATGGAATGTGCCGAAACCATCGGACCGTACTATTCTGTCCGGGAGGCAAAGCGGAGAACGCTGGAATTGTTCAATTTGTTTATGCAGCAATACGCCAATCAAGAATTAGACAGTGCCACATCGGAATCAGCGGTTCACGGACATGATGATCAGCAGAAGCATTTTCAATACCAATGGGCAGTGGGAACACCGCAGAGGAAGTATGCAGACATGCTGGATAAGCTGATTCCGCAGCACGATGCACACACCACCGCAGCGTGGATCGCCTTCGCGGAGGAGCTGGCAGACGGTGTGGAAAACACCTTTGAGCGAGAAGCGGCCTCGCTGGTCGCGGCCTTTCAAGAGATCTCCGAGCGATTCGATCCCAAAGTGGTGAACACGATCTATCAGACCATCCATGTACCGGACAACGCCCTGCTGAGTAACGAGATCATACCGGCAGCAGAGGCAGCAGAGCAGGGTGCGAGTGTACAGGAGATTTCCGACATGGCGGCAGACGGTCTGTTCGGAGGCGGTCCAATGCCCACGCTGAAGATGTAGGAGGAATGAGACATGGCCTATGTGAAAGTAACCCCACCGTCCGTGGTCTATCATCTGACGAGGATGGAAAACCTCGACAGCATTCTGGACGACGGCAGAATTCGCCGTTTTTCGGATACAGAATGTTGGTTCTGTGAAAGCCTCGATACGATGCGGGCATACATGGAGCAGACCGTGATGTGTAAAGGCAAACCGTATCGCACCGCAGATGGGCAACTCTGCCATTACTCCAACTTTAACTCGGAAGCATACATCCTTCTCAAGCTTACTCCCATCCGGCAGGAAAATGCCTGGTATCGCCTGACCCAGGAACAGCCTTCAAGCAGTTCCGATGAAGTAATGC
>ENA-OZFY01000525-OZFY01000525.1-human-gut-metagenome-genome-assembly--contig:-NODE-525-length-12408-cov-7.038371_pt1 | contig 12408 bp, 8 predicted proteins | sample MGYA00244652_ERZ653650 | MGnify/ENA primary metagenome ERZ653650 (study PRJEB26926, sample SAMN06165117) | human gut metagenome | biome: ENVO:00009003; feature: ENVO:2100002; material: ENVO:00002003... | reverse complement strand
ATAAATTGGTTTAAAAACAATAGTTAAATGCAGATTTAATAAAAATAATATGGAACAGATAAAAGAACAACTAACTGACATCAAATCAATGAATATGGACGAGCTCACAGAGTTTATCATATCGCTCGGAGAAAAGAAATTCCGTGCGAAGCAGATATATGAGTGGATTCATGTGAAGCATGTGGACAGCTTTGATGAGATGACCAATATTTCAAAAAAGTTCATACAGGTATTAAAGGACAATGCAATACTCATCTCGCTAAAAAAAGAGGAGGTGCAGGTGTCAAAGCTCGATGGCACGAGAAAATATCTCTTTGCACTCGACGATGGCAATGTCATAGAGAGTGTGCTTATGAAGTACAAGCATGGAAACTCTGTATGCATATCTTCGCAGGTTGGCTGCAGGATGGGGTGCAGATTCTGTGCATCCACTCTTGACGGTCTCGTCAGGGGGCTTAGGCCGTCTGAGATGATTGACCAGATTTATCAGATAGGCAAGGACATCGGAGAGCGCATCTCAAATGTGGTTGTCATGGGCACAGGTGAGCCGCTTGACAATTACGACAATCTGCTGCGCTTTATAGAGCTTCTCACTGATGAAAACGGAATCAATATCAGCCAGCGCAATCTGACAGTTTCCACATGTGGTCTCGTACCGCGCATGAGACAGCTTGCAGATGAAAAGCTTTCTATCACGCTGGCGCTTTCACTGCATGCCTCCAACCAGGAAAAGAGAAAAGCTCTCATGCCGGTTGCAAACAGCTATGATATACATGATGTGGTCGATGCATGCAAATATTATTTTGCACAGACCGGCCGCAGAGTCACCTTTGAGTATAGCCTGGTAGGCGGAGTGAACGATACAGCCGAGGATGCAACAGAGCTTTCGGCACTCGTGCATGGCATGAACTGCCATATAAATCTGATTCCGGTAAACCCGATAAAGGAGCGCGACTACGTGCAGTCCAACAAGGGTGTTATAGAGGCTTTTAAAAATAGGCTTGAAAAAAACGGAATTAATGTTACTATTAGAAGGGAAATGGGCAGAGATATAGACGGTGCCTGTGGACAGCTTCGCAAGAAGCATATAGATAAAGAGAGAGGAATAAACTAGATGAAGACGTTTTCCATTACGGATGCAGGTGCTATTCGTGAGATGAATCAGGATTTTTATTTCTCGTCTGACACTGCAGTAGGAAATCTTCCGAATCTTTTCATCGTAGCAGATGGAATGGGAGGACACAAAGCCGGTGACTATGCTTCCAGATACACTATAGAGCGTGTGGTTGCATCGGTATCGAGAAATGCCGGGGATGAACCGGTATCCATCATCAAAGAGGCTATCAACAAGGCAAATGAGCTTTTGGTGGCTGAGTCTCGTGAGGATGAAGCTAAGCGTGGAATGGGTACCACCTTAGTCGTAGGAACTATTATAGGAAACAAGCTTTTTGTGGCCAATATAGGTGACAGCAGGCTTTATATTGTAGGTGGCACAGAGCAGATCAGACAAATTACCAGGGATCATTCACTGGTTGATGAGATGGTCAGGATGGGTGAGATAAATGCCGACGAGGCGAGAGTTCATCCGGACAAGAATATCATCACGAGAGCTGTCGGGGCAGCAGATCATGTGGAGGCAGATTTTTTTGAGGTCGAGCTATGTGAGGACGACAGGATTCTTCTGTGTACAGACGGACTTACCAATATGGTGAGAGATAAAGAAATATGCGATACTATTAGGCAAAATGATAATATCGAGACAGCAGCGTCACAGCTTGTCGCCATGGCCAATGCAAACGGTGGCCGCGATAATATCACTGTAATGATTATTAAACCATTTTAAGACGAGGTAATAACAGATGTTAGAGATAGGAAGTTTTTTATCGGATCGATATGAGATCCTAAGCAAGGTTGGCGCAGGCGGCATGTCTGATGTATACAAGGCAAAAGACCATATACTGAGCCGTTTTGTAGCTATAAAGGTTTTAAAGCAGGAGTTTTCGGAGGATAGTTCATTTGTGACCAAGTTCCGTGCTGAGGCACAGTCAGCAGCAGGACTTGAGCATCCAAATATCGTAAATATCTATGATGTAGGCAGCGAGAATGGTCTGTACTACATTGTCATGGAGTATGTCGAGGGTATCACACTTAAGACTTATATCGAGAAAAAGGGCCAGCTGTCATTCAAGGAGTCTGCAAGTATTGCAATCCAGGTGGCAAGGGGCATAGAGGCCGCTCACAATAAAAATATCATTCACCGTGATATCAAGCCGCAGAATATCATTATTTCTACAGATGGCAAGGTAAAGGTGACAGACTTTGGAATTGCAAAGGCTACATCTTCAAATACAATAAGCTCAGATGTGATGGGCTCAGTACACTATGCATCTCCGGAGCAGGCAAGAAACGGCTTCGTCGATGGCAGAAGTGATATTTACTCACTGGGAATCGTAATGTTTGAGATGGTTACAGGCCGTGTGCCGTTTGACGGTGATACCACAGTGGCAGTTGCACTGCAGCACCTACAGGAGGAGATTGCAAGGCCAAGCATCTACGCACCGGATCTGCCAATCAGCTTTGAGAAAATCATCTTAAAGTGTACACAAAAGACACCGGACCGCAGATACCAGACTATTGAGGAGCTTCTCACAGACATAAGGCGCTCTCTTGCGCATCCTGATGAGGATTTCGTCACAATAGCACCACTCGTTGACGGTGGCAAGACCAAGGTTATAAGCCCGGAGGAGCTTGACAAGATAAAAGAGGGCAGAGGTGTCGCAGAGGACTTAAACGATGATGATACCGATGCAGATAATGATGATGAGTATGCTGACGATGAAGATGATGATGAATATGATGAGTCACTCTTAGACGACGATGATGACGAAGAAGACGATGACGATGATGATGACGGCAAGCTTTTAAATCCAAAGATGGATAAAGCAATCACAATCATGGGTATAGTAACAGCCGTAATCATTGTAATAGTTATCATATATCTTGCACTTTCAGTGGCAGGAGTGTTTAAGTTTGGCGGCAAAAAGAATTCAGAGTCACAGCAGACAGAGTCACAGACACAGACCGAGTCTGAATCAGAGTCAGAGACACAGACTGAGACAGAGGGCCAGATGATTGACATCAGAGGCATGTCAGTGGAGGATGCTCAGAAGGCAGTAGACCGCTTAAAGCTTGACCTCACAGTATTTGCATTTGAGACAAAGCAGTCAGATGAAAAGGACGGCACAATCCTTGAGCAGGATGTCAAGGCAGGAGATACAGTAAAGCGTGGTTCACAGATTAATGTAGTTATCGCAGGAAAAGGTGATAATACATCAGAGATGGTCAAGATACCAAGTGTAATCGGAAAGACCAAGAGTTCGGCAAAGAGCACACTCGAGTCAGCAGGCTTTAGTGTCACCTTCGAGTATGGAGATTACAATGACAGTGTAGCAGCAGATGTAGTAACAGCACAGTCACCATCAGCAAAGAAACAGGCCGCAAAGGGCAGCACAGTAACAGTCACCCTCTCACCGGGCCAGAAGCCAATCACCGTGCCAAACGTAGTAGGTGCCTCACAGTCACATGCAGAAAGCGCCCTCGCAGGAGCAGGGCTCAAGTACACCTATGCCGACTCCCAGTACAGCGACACAGTACCCGCCGGCAACGTAATCAGCCAGACCAAATCCGGTGAAACCGTAGCCGCGGGCACCACAATCACACTTACACTCAGTAAGGGTAAGCAGGAGATATCGACTAACGTAAGTAAAGGAATTAGTTATAGTGGAGAGGGAACTGTAGTAAAAGCAGAGTATAAGCTTGTAGGTAAAAGTGGAACTGTATACGATAAGGGTTCATATGAAAATACGTCATCATTTACAGTTTCCGGAACAATGAAAGAAGCTACAGGAAGTATTGTGGTTACTTGGACAGTTCAGACAGGGGAAACAGATGAAGCAGGAAATCCTGCAACTGTCACACTTGATCCAGTAACGTATAGCGTGCCATAAGCATAAGAGACGCTAAATAATTATTATAAACCGGAATAGCTAAAAAGAGGTAGATATTGCCATTGCGTGGGGTACAAGGAAAACGAGCAGTAGCGTAGCTACGTCAAGTTTTCCACATAGCAATAGTATTTGTATACACACTCTATAGCAACCACCGGATAGCACCCACAAAGTGGGTGCTATCCGCACCCCACTACCGCATCAACCCGCGGACGAAAACCTGAACTCGCGGAGAGAAACTAAGGAAGCGGGGCAGGCATGTGTTCCGAGGAAAAAATATGAATTGCCCCGGGGTGCCATAAACCTACCGAGGAAAGAACAGGGCAGAGCAAGCCATAGCCTGTCCGTAGGAGAGCCCGGGGCTGGCTTCATATTTTTTTAGAGGAATATATGCCTGCCCCGCCACCCACATAACCTCAAAGCGCGGCATGCACCCCGCCGAAAGCGTGACTCCTGCAAATACAAAAGCACACAAGGAAAACCATGACAGGAAAAATTATTAAAGGAATTGCCGGCTTCTACTACGTCTACGTAGAAGAAACCAAAGAAGCAAAAGAAACTGCCACAGGCGGCACTCTCTACGAGTGCAAAGCAAAAGGTACCTTCAGAAAACAAAAGATAAAGCCACTGGTAGGCGATATCGTCGACATAGCAGTCCTCGATGATGAAAAGCACATAGGCAATGTCGAGCGTATACTGCCACGGAAAAACGAACTTATCAGGCCGGCTGTGTCCAATATAGACATGGCCCTGGTTATTTTTGCATCCGCAAAGCCGGATCCCAATTTCAACCTGCTTGATAGGTTTTTGTGTATGATGGAGTACCAGCATGTCCCGGTTACTATATGCTTCAACAAAAAGGACTTAATCACACCTAAAGAGCAGCAGGAGCTTAAAAGCATATACGAGCCGGCTGGCTATAGAGTGCTTTTTACCAGCACGAAAACAGGTGAGGGCATAGATGAGATAAAGCGCATTTTAGAAGGAAGGACGACCACGGTTGCAGGTCCCTCGGGAGTTGGCAAGTCATCTATCATCAACTGTCTGCAGGATGATGTGCAGATGGAGACTGGACATATAAGTGAGAAAATAGAGCGCGGAAAGCATACGACCAGACATTCTGAGATTATCCCGATAAAGGATGGCACGTATATCATGGATACACCGGGCTTTAGCTCGATGGATGTGCCGGGCTTTGAAAAGGAAGATCTGTGGACATGTTATCCGGAGTTTGTAGAGTATGAGCCATATTGCAGGTTTCAGGGCTGCAGTCATATAAATGAGCCGGACTGCGGTGTGAAGGAAGCTCTTGCAGATGGGAAAATATCGCAGGTGCGGTATGATAATTATAAGCTTTTATATGAGGAGCTTAAAAACAGACAAAAGTATTAATTTAAAGCATAATCAAACGGAGGAAAACATGAACTGTTTATCACCATCAATTTTATCAGCGGATTATTCAATACTCGGAGAGCAGCTTAAGCAGCTTGATGAGGCCGGAGCACAGTATGTGCATATAGATGTTATGGACGGCAGCTTCGTTCCAAGCATATCAATAGGACTGCCGGTCATAAAGACAATCAGAAAGTGCACAGAGCGTATGTTTGATGTGCATCTGATGATAGATGAGCCGGTCAGATATATAGATGATTTTGCGACAGCAGGAGCAGATATCATCACAGTCCATGCGGAGGCATGTAAGCATCTTGACAGGACAATCGAGGCAATAAAGGAAAAGGGCATACTGGCAGGTGTAGCATTAAATCCGGCTACTCCGCTCTCAGCCATAGAGTATGTGCTTCCCAAAGTGGACATGGTGCTTATCATGACTGTAAATCCGGGCTTTGGAGGACAAAAGCTTATTCCGTATACTGTAGACAAGGTGCGCGACTTAAAGGCACTTCTTGAGAAAACCGCAAATAAGGCTGATATCGAGGTGGACGGTGGTGTTAATCTTGAGAACGTGGAGACACTGCTTGCAGCAGGAGCCAATATCATTGTTGCGGGAAGTGCGGTGTTTAGCGGAGATATAGAAGAAAATGTAAAGGGTTTTCTGAATATCATGATGTAACAGATGCAGGTTAAAACAGAAATGCTTCCGGGGCTGTAGCAAATGTGGATATGTTATTTATAAGAAGGTGGATAAAATGAGGTATTTGATTGTATGTGGTGGAAAAATAGATAAGGAATTCGGCTTAAATGAGATAAAGACTGATGGAATAGATGCCATAATTGCGGCTGACAGCGGAATGGATTTCCTGTACGAAAACGGTGTCACGCCTGATATAATTGTAGGTGATTTCGATTCAGCCACGACAAAGGCCTTGGAGTTTTTTGAGAGAAAGGGACAGACCGAGATACACAGGCTCAATCCGATAAAGGATGATACTGATACGGAGTATGCCATAAGACTTGCCATAAGCGAGGGTGCAAGAAGCATAGTGATGCTTGGAGCAACAGGAAGCAGAATAGACCATGTGCTCGGCAATATTTCACTTTTGGGAATAGGATTGGAAAGTAAAACTGATATCAGCATTATCGACACAAACAACCGTATAAGGATGTCGGATAAGCCCGTAACCATTGAAAAATCAGCACAGTATGGCAGGTTTGTTTCGCTTATAGCAGTGACAGACGACAATGAGGTGAGCCTTAGAGGTTTTAAGTATCCTGTTACGGATTATTCCTTTGACAGATTTACATCGCTTGGCATATCCAATGAAATAATTGATGACCATGCAGTGATTGATATCCATAGAGGAAAATTTATCATTATTGAGTCAAAAGATTGACTTTTTAGGTATTTTGGGCTATTATATTTTTAGAATTATTTCGGAATATCTGATTACATGTAAGGATTTATCCAGTGTCAGATTTTGAACGTGATGGGGTTATCAGATGATAGAAAAGTATTATAGTGGGGTAATTGAACAGATTTACAATCGCATAGGAAAAGAGACTCGAAATATCGTAATGGCGAATTATAGCAATGATTTTTCGATTGAAAATCTTGAGGTTATAAGACGTTATCAAAGCAATGAGGATAACGTCTTTTTTGCATACAGTGAGTTCTCTTACAATACGCTGGTCGGAGCTTATGAGCCATTTTTGGACATCATATGCAATATGCACAGGCGCTTTATAGGCGGAAGCTTTGATGATTTCCAGAAGGAGTGCGGTGTGTACTATCTGCACAGACAGGTGTTAAACAGCTATTATGAGACAGGTGAGTGCTTCAGAGAGGAGACAGTGCTGTTAAATGAGGTGGCATATGAGCAGAGACGCATGACGATGGCCATAGCTGACATGCTCAAGAAGCTTTCTGAGGTGAAGCCTTTGATGATTGTGATAAACAGATTCCAGATGGCGTCTAAGAGTTCAATTGAGACCATCAAGTATCTGATTGACAATCCATGCGCCAATATCGGTATCGTGTTAGGTGTCAATGCCATAGTCAAGGGTACTGACAGTACTGTTGAGGTGTGGGATCGTATAGTTGAGTCGCTTGAGGACAGGAGCGCCATATACTATATAGGCAGTGCCGGACCGCTTAAAAATAACGTAAAAACTACAAATGATGATGAGCTGTATATCACTATGAACTTTGAGCAGAGCATCCAGGAAGCATCAAATATCATGGAGTTTCTGGATTTTGAGCAGGCAAGGAGAGGCTGCCGCATTATAGAGCATAAGCTTAAGTTTGAGGATGCATGGATTGATGAGAAAAGCCTGCGCCGCTTTTATATGGTCTATGCAAGGACGTCTGTTTTACTTGGAGAGATGTCCAAAGCGATTGAGCTCACGAATGAATACAAGGCGCTGATACCGGAAAATGACAGTGAGCATTATCTTTCGCTGTATTATTTCATGAAGGGCACCTGCTATATGTATCAGGGCAAGCTTGAGAAGGCCGGAAACAGTGCAAAGAGTGCCTATGACTATGCAGTTTTGGCAGAGGATGACACACTGATATTTAAGGCAGAGCTTTTGTCAGTCATGATAAAGATGTCAGGCTGGTACAATATATTCTTCTGTGTACAGGATATACCTGTCAGTGATGAAATTATAGAAAAGCTCATAAAGCACGGCTACAGGAATCATTTGGCACATATATATATTTACGCATACGACAATAGCCGGGATGTGGTGAAGCAGTCCTTTTATGATGAATCATTACTAAAGCATTTTACGAAGGGGCTTGAGCTTGCGAAGGAGATAGGAAATGAGCAGCTTGTGTATGATGCATATCAGAAGACTATTATGCTTGCCAGCACAAGCGGTCTCAATGAGATAGCCTTTTTATATGTTATCCGTACATACGAGTTCATGAAGGGGCACGGCAATATATATGTTGCGAGAGTGCTTACGTCTATAGGCTACAATTTAAGTGCCATGGGTAAAAATGAGCTGGTTGACAATTATTACAATGCTGCAATCAATATGTTATATTACCTGAAGATGCCGGAGGATATAGCTGAGGTGTATTATAACAAGTCTCTTAACTATATCATGCAGGGCAATTATAAGGAGGCTGTCCATGCACTTTTAGTTGCCATGAAGACTATTATAAAGCTTCATCTAAACAGCTTAAGAGTGTGCAACACGAGTAAGGTATATGCGCTTCTTGCGCTTGCATCTATATTTTCGGGTGACAGATTCAGCTGTGAGCGCTATCTGCTCAGCTGCAAGCAGTTTCTTAATTATGTCATCTACAGAGTAATTGACACCACAAGAACTGAGGCAGTCCATGACTATTCCAGATGCGATGATGAGATGTTCCTTTACTCCTTTGCATCAGCCATGCTCTTGTGGCACGATGGTGAAAAGGAAGAAGCCTTTTTACGTTTTGAGGATGCGGAGAGATATCTCGTTAATGCGGAGGGAAACGAATTTTTTGCATATTCGATATACAGGGAAAGCAGGATGAAGCTGTTTGAGCTGCTCGGCAAAAATGAGCTTATAGAGCATGAGAGAATACTTTTAGAGGCACACAATAAAAGGATGCATGAAATAGCAGAGGCAGCTCCGCTTGACATGTTAAAAAATATCAACCTAGAGTCACTGAGTGATGGCCATATCAATGAGCGGCAGATTAATATGCTTGTAAAGCAGCATGGGCTCGAAAAGGATTATCAGGGCTCAAAGCGTCAGATGGAGTTTATTTCCATATGGCAGACCATTATCGATGTCAATGACCAGAAGAAGGACACCATGATTGAAAATGCCATGAGCAATTTCATCAATCATTTCAGTCTTGACTGTGCGCTGATCATAGATCTGCACGCGAAGGAGCCACAGGTGCTTTATAATGATACGGGCTGTGATATGACAGATGAGGTTATAAAGGGCATATGTGATATCATGATAGACTATCCGGAGGGCATTGCCACATCAAAGATTGCAGAGGGCTTCTACGAGTATGAAAATGTCATCTCGTATTTCGGCGTGGATGATGTATGCTCATTTGTCGCAGTGCCTTTTATCAAGAATGATGCACTTTCAAGTGTACTCATAGCATATGTGCGCATGAAGGACAACTGGCATGGCTCAATCGAGCGATACATGCTCAATGAGGATGATCTGAGCATTTTCAAGCTGTTATTCAGAGAGCTTGAGTATTCCATTGCCCGTATTGAGGCAAATGAGAAGGCCAATGAGATGAACAAGAGGCTGAAGCAGGCAGCTGTCACTGACATGCTTACCGGTATCTATAACAGAGCAGGTATGTATCAGGAGATTGAAAAGCTTGAAAAGCGCATAAGTGTGACATCCGGTGGAATGGATGTGGGGCTTATGTTTATTGACCTGGACAACTTCAAGCATTATAATGATACGTATGGTCATGATGTGGGAGATTTGATACTTAAGGAGATGGCCTTTGTGTTCAAGGAAGTTGCTAAGGACAGAGGCTTTGTGAGCAGATATGGCGGTGATGAGTTCATCATAGTCATTGAGTCATGCGCCAGATACGAGCTTGAGAATATTGCAAAGGATATCTATGCGAGGATTGCAGAGGCGGATGGCTTCAGCAGCCAGATAAAGAAATATCTCAACCATGACGTTGAGTTTAATGAGGAGAAGAATATCACCTGCTCCATCGGCATTTCATATGAGAGAAATGTTACCAGTGAGAGTCAGATTACCGAGCTCATTAAAAAGGCGGACGATCTGATGTATACAGTAAAGACAGGCGAGAAAGGACACTATGCATTCTTTTAAATCAGATGAATTTAAGATAAGAGTACTGACAAAGGATGATGCGGAGGAATACAATGCACTGCTTCGTTATGCTTTTCAGGTAACAGAGGCAGATCTTGCCGAGACCGGTTGGAAGGATGATGAAATCAAGCAGTCGAAGTTTCCGGTGCTTGAGAGAGCTGATGTGCTTGGCTGCTTCAATATCATAGACAAAAAAGAGGAGCTTGTGGCTCAGTTTGCGGTATATCCGCTCGATATGAATATATATGGTGAGCGCTACGAGGTAGGCTTTGTCACAAGTGTGTGCACGTATCCTGAGTACACAGGCCATGGTATCATGAAGAAGCTTATGAGAAAGAGTCTTACGAGGATGCGCGATAGCAACAAGTCGTTTGCCCTTTTGTATCCATACTCCATACCTCTTTACAGAGGGCTTGGCTGGGAGATTATCTCAAACAAGATGACATATGTGATAAAGGACAGACAGATTCCTACAAAGCTTAAGGAGCCGGGCTATGTGCGCCGTGTGCAGTGGGATGACGAGCAGTTTAAGAAGCTTCATACTCACTTTGCCGCGAAGACTCACGGCTGTCTGTACAGAAACAATCTGGCTTGGGAGGAGTACTTCCGCTGGGATGAGGACGATACGATGGTCGCCATCTACTATAACGAGGATGATGAACCGTGTGGCTATATGGTGTATCTTATCAGCTCCGATGTCATGCACATCAAGGAGCTCATCTACTTAAACCGTGAGGCGCAGCTTGGTCTGTGGGAGTACATTCATGCGCACGATTCCATGATTGATGAGGTCAGAGGCAACAACTATTACAGCGAGCCAATCGCTTTTGAGCTCGATGACAGTGATATAAAGGAGACAATAAGACCATACGCCATGGGCAGAATCATCGACGTGGCGCAGTTTATATCACAGTATAACTGTGACCCGGATGGCCCGGGCGGCTGCTTTAGCTTCGAGATAGAAGATGAGCTTCTGCCGTGGAACAATGGCACATTTGTCATTGATTTTGAGAAAGGGCACTGTGCTCTCACCGACAAAAAGCCACAGCATCACCTAAGCATGTCTATTGGCACGTTTACCACACTGCTTTTAGGCTACAAGAGTGCTGAGAAGCTTTTGCAGATGGGCAAAATACAGGCTACGTATGATGCTGTTGCAAAGCTTGACGATATTTTATATCATGAGATACCATATGTATCTGACTACATATAATGATAAAAGGTCAAAAGGTAAAGGAAAATAATATGTCAAATTATGTGATTAGCTGCTGTTCAACAGCAGATCTTACCAGGGAGCATATGCTCGAGAGAAATATTAAGTACGCATGCTTTCACTATGAGCTTGACGGTAAAGAGTATATGGATGATTTAGGACAGTCCATGCCACTGCCGGATTTCTACAAGGCAATGGAGGCAGGTGCCATGACAAAGACCTCGCAGATCAATCAGGAGGAGTACATGGAGTACTTCAGGCAGTTTCTGGATGAGGGATATGATGTGCTTCACTGTACACTAAGCTCAGGTATATCAGGTACAGTCAACTCGGCGAGGCTTGCAAAGGAGGCTCTTAAGGAGGAATACCCTGACAGAAAGATATATGTGATTGATTCGCTGGCAGCATCGTCAGGCTTTGGTCTTTTGATGGATAAGCTCGCTGACCTTAGGGATAGCGGCATGGATATTGATACACTGGCTGATTGGACCATGGAGCACAGACTTGAGGTGAATCACTGGTTCTTCTCATCAGACCTTACATTTTTTATCAGGGGCGGCCGTATCTCAAAGACCGCGGGATTCGTGGGAAATGTGCTTAATATCTGTCCTTTCATGAATGTGAGCAATGAGGGAAAGCTTATTGTGCGTGAGAAAATCCGCACCAAAAAGAAGGCAATAAAGGAGATGCTTGTGAAGATGCAGGCACTCTGCAAGGACGGTGCCGATTATTCGGATAAGGTCTATATATCAAATTCTGCATGCTATGAGGATGCTAAAGCCGTAGCTGATCTGATAGAGGCTGCCTTCCCTAAGATGAAGGGAAAAGTAGAGATAAATGATATCGGTACGACTATAGGAAGCCACACAGGTCCGGGAACAGTTGCATTGTTTTTCTGGGGTAATAAGAGAGAGGATTAGCCGGATATTTTAGCCTAAATATCTGATTAGAATAATAAAAATCAATAAA
>ENA-OZFY01000517-OZFY01000517.1-human-gut-metagenome-genome-assembly--contig:-NODE-517-length-12594-cov-5.672861_pt1 | contig 12594 bp, 10 predicted proteins | sample MGYA00244652_ERZ653650 | MGnify/ENA primary metagenome ERZ653650 (study PRJEB26926, sample SAMN06165117) | human gut metagenome | biome: ENVO:00009003; feature: ENVO:2100002; material: ENVO:00002003... | reverse complement strand
ATTTATGATTATTATTATAAAAGGGTGGCAGACATCTACATTATGGTTCAAAAAGGCGAAAAACTGAGTGATTATCAGTTTGGAACAGGCTTTGAAGAGTCACTCGACATGATATATTTCATTAATAATAAAAACGGATATAATTACCGTAGGTATGATGGCTGTACGGCAGAAGAAAAAGAAACTGTGGACGGCTGGGTTGCAGAAGCACAGAATTATCTTAAGAATGTTGCAAAGGCGACGGACAAAGAAATTAATGATATGCTTAATGAATTGTATCAGGATGGCTATTATGATTACAAGCTTGGAAAGAGCTACGAAGAGTCATTTTATAAAAAATATAATGAAGGAGGGAACAACTGATGAAATGTAATAATTGCGGCGCACTCATACAGATGAATCAGAAGTTCTGTCCTAATTGCGGCTCACCAAATGTGGAATTTAAGAAGCATATTGATGACATGGAGCAGTACAATAAGAAATTTAACAGTACGCGTTCCAAAGTAATTGGTAACAGCAGATGGTTTGTGAAATATATTGCACCAATAACAGCTCTTGTTATAACAATGACTGCACTTACACTGGCTATTATTGGTAAAAATTCAATGATTGGATATGATATAGCAAAAAAAAATCAGCAGAAGTATTATTCATCCCATAGTGATGAAATCCAGACAAAACTAAAGCTTCTGTTAGAAGCAGGAGACTATGCAACTCTGTATAGTATGGATTATGTGGGAGATTGTTCAATAAAGGATAATGATGATAAATATGCATGGAATGATTTTTACAATGTCGCAGGTGATTATGTGTATATAAGAAAAGGTATAATAAGTATGATGGAAAGGAATAATTCATCATATTATGGCGACGAATATATGAATACGATTTCAAGGGCTGTTGCCGATATGGAAGATATTGTCAGCAGACGTTTAAATTTATCGTATCATAGTGTATCGAAAGAAAGTATTAAGTATATAAATGATATATATGAAAAATCACATGAACTTTTAAAGGCATACTGCAATCTGACAGATGAGGACATAGCCGGACTTCCTGATATGTCACAGGCAGATATACTTACACTCATTACAAGGAGGAGCTTTGAATGAGAAAAAAGAAGAAATTTAATATATCACTTCTGGCTTATGTACTGTGTGCAATTATGATTATTATTATAATCCCATGTGTTTCAGATATATCAGGTGATGTATTCAGGAGTAAAGGAAGAATGTCGGGCTATGAAGAAGACAGTCTTTATAATGATTTTATAGAAAATAATTATGAAGGGCTTCTTGAAAAGACAGAATATAACACAGGCATAGGCAAAGATATTGATAAAGATACGCAGGACTACTATACATTTGCCATTGCATATAAAAAAGCTGTTGATTACAGGGTGTATGTGAATAATGGAGAAAATGAGAAAGCAGAACAGGTGGTTAAAGATATAGATAATGCACAGTTTAATAATGTGCTGTTTAAGGAAGCACTTGAAAATGTAAAAAATATATATATTAGTAACGGACTGTCACAATAATGTGTTAATGTAATTGACTTTAAAAGAAAGATAACGAAGATAAACAGAGGATGATGAAGATGAGTAACACAGGAAGGAATAATATTATGACCGACAGGGTGTCATATTATTTTAAATCCCAGTGGAATATACTTCTGATAATAACGATATCTGGTCTTATATACAATCTCGGACTTCTTGCAGGTCCGTGGTTTGAAGGAAGAATGACAGGCTGTCTTGTTAATATACTTGGTGGAAAATCAACATTTACAGATATGCTTATTCTTGTAATATGTTATGTGATTGCAATTGCAGTAGTGCAGATATCAAGGTATATAAAAAGATTCTATGTAAGAAGATTCGCTAATAATGTTAATAAGAATATGAAAGAGGTTTTGTATAACAGCCTTGTACATAAGAGAAGACCACAGTTACAGGAAGAAGGAGCTGGAGACATTCTTACCAAAGCTATCCTGGATGTTGATGATTGTGCTGAAGGGATGAGAAAGTTCACAACTGAGATATTTGATACGGGTGTTGCACTTGCAGCATATGCAGGAATGCTTCTTTTCTATGACTGGAGACTTGGGCTTATATGTATGATATTCCCGCCAATATCTTATATCATTGCAGAGAAGATGAAGGCTGTTGTACAAAAGACAGGTGCAGAATATAAGGTACAGTCAGGAAGGCTTAGTGAAGCAACGCTTGAAAGAGCAGAAAATGCGGTTACATATCGTGTATATGGCTGTGAGCAGGAAAGAAAACAGGCGTATGAAGATAATCTTACAGCCTATGAAAAGTCGGCAGTAAGAGCTAATATATGGGGAACAGCATTTCCTCCGATATACAAGGTTATAGCACTTGCCGGAGTTATATTTATATTATATTTTGGAAGCAGAAATGTTCTGGGAACAGGCTGGAAAGAATGGGATATTGCTATTTTAGCTACATATGTATCATGCTTTGCAAAGCTTTCTAAGAAGTCCTCACATGCAGCAAAGCTGTTTAATGCAGTACATAAGGCACAGGTGTCATGGAAGAGAATTAAACCGCTTATGAAGCATGAAAATTATGAAGATGCGGATAACAGTGTAAAGTGTGACTCACTTGAAGTAAAAGGACTTACATTTGCTTATCCGGGAGGCCATGATATATTCGAAAATGTAACATTTGAAGCAGAAAAAGGTGACATAATCGGAGTAACGGGTTCTGTTGCATGTGGCAAGTCAACTCTTGGAAAGGTGTTTTTATGTGAATATCCATATAAGGGGAGCATTAAGATTGCAGGCAATGAACTTTCAGAACTTGATGATGCGAAAAAGGCAGGACTTGCAGCATATCTGGGACATGATCCGGAATTGTTTAATGATACAATTAGAAACAATATTCTTATGGGTGATGATGAGGATGTGGCTAAGCTTCTTAAGGCAGTGTGCTTTGACAAAGAAGTAAATGATATGGAAAACGGACAGGACACTTATGTTGGGAATACAGGTGTGAGACTGTCAGGAGGACAGGCACAGAGACTTGCACTTGCAAGAACACTCTGCCATAAGAAGCCGTTAATTATATTAGATGATCCATTTTCAGCACTTGATAAGGACACTGAAAGAGAGATATTTGCTAATCTTAAAGAATACACCAAGGATTGTATTGTGATTCTTATTTCACACAGATTATATCTGTTCCCACAGATGGATAAGGTTATATGGATAGAGAACGGAAAAACCATAGCCGGTACACATGATGAGATTATGAATAAATGCCCACAGTATGCGGTTCTTTATAATGAACAGAAGGGAGGCGCATCTGATGAAGAATAAAAGTGTTGGCAGAGTTATATTGAACACAATAAAAGAAAAGTGGCTGCTTACAGCAGGGATTGTAATTACTGTTGTTGGCGCAATTGTAATGGCACTGTTTCCACCACTTATTCTTGCAAAGATTATTGATACAATTACATCAGATACAATACCGGCATTTTATATGATTATTATGTATTTCGGATTTCTTCTTATAACAGGTCTAATGGAGAGCGCAAGAGAGACTTTTCTTACAGTATTCGGACAAAAGATTACACACTCATTAAGAAGTGCGTTGATGTATAAGTACAGCTGTCTTACAACAAGTGGTCTTACAAGTCAGGAACCTGGAACTGTTGTTTCAAGATTTGTTGGTGATGCTGATACAGTTGAGAATCTGTTTACATCAGGAATTGTCAGTATGTTTGCTGATGCCTGTAAGATAATAAGTATAGTTGCTGTTATATGGTTTAAGAATAAGGGACTTGCCATTGTGCTTCTTGTTATTCTTCCATTCCTGTTCGTATTCACAAGAATTGTACAGAAGAATATGCTGGCAGCACAGATTGAGAACAGAAGAGCTGTAGGAAGAGCATCAGGACATGTGCCGGAAACTCTTCACAACATAAGAACAATACATACACTTGGCAAGGAAAATTATATGGCAGAAAGATACGATGAATATATATGTGAAAGTTATGCAGCAGTTGAGAAAACTAATTTCTATGATGCAGTATATTCACCTGTAATTCTTACTCTCAATGCAATTGTTGTTGCTGTGGTAATGCTTTTTTCAGCATCAGGTAACCAGACAGTGCTTGCATTTTTTGGCATGTCAGCAGGTACAGCAGTTGCGGTAATTAATTATATTTCACAGATATTTGCTCCTGTTGAGAGCCTTGGTATGGAGATTCAGACTATACAGTCAGCAATAGCCGGAGTACATAGAATAAATGAATTTTTCGAGATGGATGAATTATCAGTTAACAAGGATTCATACATTGCAGAGAATACAGCCATGGAAGCTGACAGTGATGTGATTGTCGATTTCAATAATGTAACATTTGCATATGATGATAAAAATGTTGTGGAGAACTTAAGTTTTTCTGTTAAGGAGGGCGAGCAGGTTACTCTGTCGGGAAGAACAGGTACAGGAAAGAGTACAATATTCAAGCTCCTTCTTGGGCTTTACGAGCCGGATAAAGGAAGCGTATCAATTGCAGGTCAGAAGGCTACGGCTATTCCGGATAGTGAAAAAAGGAGAATATATGGATATGTTGAGCAGACTTTTCATATGGTTCCAGGAACTGTCAAAGACCAGATAACACTGTATGATGTATCAATTACTGATGAAGAAGTAATTGAAGCAGCTAAGGCAGCAGGTATTTATGATGCAATTATGGAACTTGACAATGGATATGATACTATATGCAAGCCAGAAGATTTCTCACAGGGACAGTGGCAGTTATTGTCAATTGCAAGGGCTGCAGCAGCAAAGCCTGAACTGCTTCTGCTAGATGAGATAACAGCTAATCTTGATGCTGATACTGAGAAAAATGTGCTTGATGCATTAAACAGGGTAAGCAAGAACAGGACTGTTATATCAATATCTCACAGAACTAATGCAAAAATGGGAAGAATTATAGAAATAGCTTAATTTTCTTAATGTTTCTACTGGCTTATTATGCATTAAAGAAGTATAATACCCATACAATATTATGTTCAAATGAGAAAGTTGGTATGTTTTATGAATAATAGATGGGTTAAATATTTAATGGCAGGTTCTGTTACAGTTCTTATGGTGCTGGTGATAATATTTATCATCAGATCTGTTAAGGAGAACAGTCTGGCGGTGTCATGCCCTGATACTTTAGTTGTTGAGTATGGAAGTACCGATGATGAAGCGGATATTAATGAAACTATTAAGAAGAATGTACTTAGAAAGAAAGATAATAAGACAAATATAGAGATTGAGGGAAATGTTGATGTCACAAAGCTTGGAAAGTATGACATTAAGATTGTTGCTTCAAGAAAGAAGAAACATATTTCTAGAAAAGTAGCAGTAAAAGTTGTGGATACCCAGGCACCTGTTATCAGTCTTTCAGGAGATACAGAGATTACCTTAGAAGCTGGAAGTAATTATGAAGAAGCAGGATTTTCTGCAGTTGATAATTATGATGGTGATATTACAGATAAAGTGGAGACTTCTGCGGAGGTTGATACATATACAACAGGGGATACTACAATTGTATATTCAGTTAAAGATTCTTCTGGTAATGAAGCATTTACAGAACGTGTTATACATGTAGAAGATACTACAGCACCACAGATATCACTTACTGGTGGTGAGGTGTATTATATCAGGATGGGAGATACATATAGTGAACCAGGGTATATAGCTGTGGATATGTGTGATGGAGATGTAACTGATAAGGTATCAGTATCTGGGAATGTTGATACAGCTAATGCAGGAAAATATACAGTAACATACAATGTATCTGATAATTGTGGTAACGAATCTGAAGTGCAAAGAATTGTGAAGGTAGTTGCACCAATGTCAGATGATGCAGTTAATCCGGGTGATAAAGTTGTTTATCTGACTTTTGATGATGGCCCCGGACCATATACAGAAAAGCTGCTTGATATTCTTGACAGATATAATGTTAAGGCAACATTTTTTGTTACTAATGGAAAACCGGACTATCAGAATCTTATTGCCCAGGAAGCACAGCGGGGGCATACTGTTGCAATACATTCAGCATCACATGATTATGCAAAGATATATCAGAGTGTAGACGCATATTTTGCAGATTTTGATGAGATGAACAGTATTATAACTGCACAGACTGGAAAAGCAGCAGATCTTGTAAGATTTCCAGGTGGTTCTAGTAACACAATAAGTAAGAAATACTGCTATGGCATAATGAGCCAGCTTGTATGTGCTGTTGAAGAACGTGGATTTAGATATTGTGACTGGAATGTTTCTAGTGGAGATGCAGGTGGAACAACAAGCACATCACAGGTTGTGGCTAATGTTATAGAAGGAATTAAAAGTAATAATGTATCAGTAGTTTTACAGCATGATATAAAGAATTTTAGTGTTGATGCAGTTGAGCAGATAATACAGTGGGGGTTATCGGAAGGGTATACATTTTTACCTATGACATCAACCACACCAATGTCACATCATGGCGTTAATAATTGATTTTAAAGTGATTTGAATTATATATATTAATAACAGGTGGATTTGCTATTGGTATTGTGATATAATTCTATTATATTGAAAGTACGGATGTATATGAGGAGTGGAATCGTTATGGGAGGCTGTTATCTTGGAATGGCAGGGCATGATGTGTTTAACAATAAAGTGCGTGAGATTGTGAACACTAATGAACACAGAGTTGTTCTATTAGCTCTGGATATAAGTAATTTTAAGTATATTAATGATTTTTACGGCATGGATGAAGGCGACAAGGTTATGCAGGATATTGCAGACTTTTATTTTATTAATGAACCATTGTGCCTTGCTTCACACGGAATCGGGTTTGACCAGTTCAGGGGTGCTTATAAAGTTGATAATATGACGAATGAAGATGTGGTGGGATATATTGCAAGAAAGAATCGCATTTTTGAGAAAGAATTGTCAGAAAGATATCCGCTTGTGTATCAGCATGTTTATGTTGGATTGTATTTTTATGACGATCCGTCACTTGATGTACGTATGGCAGTTGACCGTGCTAATCTTGCAAAGAAATCAACAAAAGGAAGATTTGATATTCCGTGTTGTGTATATTCAGCGGATAATTGCAATGAATATCTTGAACATATGGATATGTCTAATGAATTTGTGAGAGCGTGTGAGGAAGAAAGAATAGAAATTTTCCTTCAGCCTAAGATATCAGTATCGCATAATTGTGTTGCAGGTGCAGAGGCACTTGTAAGAATGAAGACAAGAGCAGGTGAGCTTGTTTCACCAGCCAGATTTGTTCCGGTGCTTGAACATACAGGAATGATTGGAAAGCTTGATGATATTATGCTTGATAAAACCTTTGCTTTCCAGAGACAATGCATTGATAAGGGAATTAAGCCTGTTCCTGTCTCGGTTAATATATCAAGGCAGAGATTTACAAGTGAAGATTTGTTAAAATATATGCTTCAGTTGCAGGATAAGTATCAGATTGACTCAGCACTTATTGAACTTGAGATACTTGAAACGACATTTATTGATGCACTGGATGCTATGATTGATGTTATTAATGCATTAAGGGTAAAGGGATTTAAGATTAATGTTGATGATTTTGGCTCTGGATATTCATCACTTAACCAGATTGCCAATATTCCTGCTGATATTATTAAATTTGACAGAGTATTTGCGAGCAGGTCATTAAAGAACAATAAAGGAAGACAGGTTATAAAGTCACTGATTGAGATGCTTAAGATGGTAGAATATGAACTTGTATTTGAGGGAGTTGAGACTAAAGAGGAGCTCGATACAGTTGTTTCTTATGGTTGTGATGTTATACAGGGATTTTATTTTGACAGACCACTTCCTGCTAATGAATTTGTTAATAAATATTATACTGGCAGCAGGGAGATTACTAATGGGACATAGTACGGACATTAATGAGAATGAACATTTGCAATATATTTTTAATGACTATAAGAGTGGTATAGAACATGGGATTCTTGTTGCTAACCTTACATATGAGCTTGCTAAGAGACTTAAGCTTGATGAACGGGAATGTTATGAACTCAAGATTGCCGGAATGATGCATGATATTGGAAAACTTAAATTATCAGAATACTTATATGGCAGAAATTCGGGCGAATTATCAGTCGAAGAGATGAAATATATGAGAATGCACTCTAAAATCAGCTTTGATGTATTGAAAAATTATGATTATTCAGATAATATAATGAAAGTTGTTCTCTATCACCATGAGTGCTACGATGGAAGTGGTTATCCTGATAATCTTAAAGGAACAGATATTCCATTGGGTGCAAGAATTCTTAAGGTGACAGATGAATTTGCTGCGCTGATATCTGACCGGCCGTATAGGAAAGCATTTGACATTGATACGGCTGTGAATATTCTTATTGAAGAGATTAAGAATCTTGATATGAGAGTATTTATTGAGTTTCAGCGAATGATTCACGAGGAAGAAACATTTGAGATAATAAGAAATAGTAAGATAGATTTAGATAGTCTTAGTCTTGAAGATATTCTATCCTTCGCAGATTAGTATTTAATTACAGGAAAGAGGTAAAGTAAGATGGCAGAGTCAATGGTTGGCTTAAAGAGATCGCACAGATGTACAGAGGTTTCATCGGCTGATATTGGTAAGAAGGTTACTGTAATGGGTTGGGTTGCCAAGAGAAGAAATCTTGGTTCACTTATTTTTGTTGATTTAAGAGACAGGAGTGGAATTCTCCAGATTCTTTTTGATGAAAATATAATTGGCAAGGAAGGTTTCGACAAGGCATATACACTGCGTAATGAATTTGTAATCGCTGTTGAGGGTGAAGTTATTAAGAGAAGTGGTGCTGTTAATGAGAATTTAAAGACAGGTGACATTGAGATTGCTGCAAAGACTTTAAGAATTCTTTCAGAGTCAGAGACACCTCCATTCCCAATAGAGGAAAATATCCAGACTAAGGAAGATATCAGACTTAAGTACAGATGTCTTGATCTTAGAAGACCTGATATCCAGTCTAATATTATTATGAGAAGCAAGGTTGCAACTCTTACAAGAGCATTTCTTGCAAATGAAGGCTTTTTAGAGATTGAAACACCTATGCTTACCAAGTCTACACCAGAGGGAGCAAGAGATTATCTTGTACCAAGCCGTATTCATCCAGGTAAGTTTTATGCGCTTCCACAGTCACCACAGCTCTTTAAGCAGATGCTTATGTGTTCTGGCTATGACAGATATATGCAGATTGCAAGATGCTTCAGAGATGAGGATTTAAGAGCAGACAGACAGCCTGAATTCACACAGATTGATATGGAGTTATCATTCGTTGATGTTGATGATGTAATTGATGTTAATGAAAGACTTCTTGCATACCTTTTCAAGGAAGTTCTTGATGTTGATGTAAAGCTTCCAATCCAGAGAATGACATGGCAGGAAGCTATGGACAGATTTGGTTCTGATAAGCCTGATTTAAGATTTGGTATGGAATTACAGAATGTATCAGATATTGTTAAGGATTGTGGATTTGGAGTATTTACGGGAGCACTTGAGAATGGCGGTTCTGTAAGAGGAATCAACGCAAAGGGACAGGGAAGCATGCCTCGTAAGAAGATTGATGCACTTGTTGATTTTGCTAAGGGATATGGTGCAAAAGGTCTTGCTTATATTGCAATTCACGAAGATGGTTCATATAAGTCATCATTTGCAAAGTTTATGACAGAGAATCAGATGAATGCCCTTGTTAAGGCTATGGATGGTGAAGCAGGGGATCTTCTTTTATTCGCTGCTGACAGAAATAAGATTGTATGGAATGTACTAGGTGCTTTAAGAGTAGAACTTGCTGATCAGATGGGACTTCTTGATAAGTCTGATTATAAGTTTTTATGGGTAACAGAGTTTCCACAGTTTGAATGGTCAGATGAAGAAGAAAGATATGTTGCAATGCATCACCCATTCACAATGCCTATGGATGAGGATCTTGATATGCTTGAGACTAATCCTGGTGCAGTTCGTGCAAAGGCTTATGATATTGTTCTTAACGGAACAGAAATCGGTGGTGGTTCAGTAAGAATCCATCAGGCTGATGTTCAGAGCAGAATGTTCAAGGCACTTGGACTTACAGATGAAGTTGCTAATGAAAAGTTTGGATTCCTGCTTGACGCATTCAAGTATGGTGTTCCTCCACATGCAGGACTTGCTTATGGTCTTGACAGACTTGTAATGCTTATGGCTAAGAGAGATTCAATCAGAGATGTTATTGCCTTCCCTAAGGTAAAGGATGCATCTTGTCTCCTTACTAATGCACCTGATGTTGTAGATGCTAAGCAGCTTGATGAGCTTTCAATTAAGATTGAAGAAGAGAAAACTGAAGAGTAAGATATAATAAATGCCCTGCACTAATTTGAAAGTGCGGGGCATCATTTTATATGATATTTATAAAAATGTTATTTGATAGTAATCTGTTCAACAGATGTATCAGCACCACTTGTGCTTACTCTGTAAAGGACTCCCTGATCTTCATAATACTGGAAAAATGTGTATTTTGATGTGCAGTGAATGTTGGTAATATTGCCTATAGCAATAGTTTCAATCTGCGTTCCATCAATATTCATCCTGTAAAGGCCTGTCATTCCATCTGTGCTTTCTACCTGGAAAAATATTTTGTTTCCATACACATTATAATTAACGACTTTGTTTCCTTTTTCTCCATACAATAATTCAAGAGTTTTGTTAGATGTATTAAGTCTTACAAGTGAATAGTTCTTACTTAAGTCAATATAATATGCATAGCCGTTCTCAACATCTGCAAGATATGAATTGCAATCATATAATACAGAGGTCTTATCAGTTTTGGTATCGTAACTTAATATGTTGTGTTTTCCGGCAGGATCAGAAAAATATATTGTTCCGTTATGGACGCACGCAGGTGAGTAAGGTGTGTCAGAAATTTTGGTGTCTTTCTTTCCTGCAATGTCTACTTTATGGAAAGCCAGAGGTGTTGTGTCACTATAATGCTGGTAGTATAACGAGTTACCAGATAAGGCTATTGTTCCGGAAAGACTGTCGTATAATGCTTTCAGTGACTCACCGTTTAAGTCACAGCGGTAAACACCGAATAGCTGTCCCCTGAATATTGTTCCGATGGTTTCCTGCTTGAAATTATTCTTGACATAATATATGTAATTGCCACAGACATTGATTGATGCAACACTGTCATCATTTAATTTCATGGCATTAGTGCAGTCTGAATTCATTACATATAATTTGTTATAATCGTATGGATTGGCAAAATATATTTTGTTATTGTATTCGCAGAACAAACCTCCGTTATTGAGGTTGCCTGCCGAATTGCCAATAGCATTATCGTTGTTGTATACGATTCGGCTGCTTCGTATAGATAAAAATATTAATACTGCGAGTAATAATCCTATTATAGTTATTACACTTATTGTGATGGCTTTTTTCATATGTTATCACTACTCCCTTATGAACATTATTTAAGAACATTTTCTTAAGTATAACATAAAGTACCTTTATTGCATATCATTAAAAATGTGATACAATAAGAACAATACATCGCTTTAAAGAGGAGAAGTATATGTTAGATCTTAATGAAATACGAAATAATATTGATAAAATCGACAGTCAGCTTGTAGAACTGTTTGAAGAGAGAATGAAACTGACAACTGAGGTTGCAGAATATAAGATTGAGACAGGAAAGAAAGTTCTTGATCCAGCAAGAGAGAAAGCTAAGTTAGAATCTGTAAAGAAGCTTGTCAAGAATCCTGATAATGTGCATGCTATTGATGACCTGTTTGCACAGATTATGGCTAACTCGAGAAAGAATCAGTATATGCTTCTTGAAAAGATGGGGCAGACTTTGAGAGAACCATATGAGGCTATTGATGAGATTAATAAAAAGAACTGTAAGGTTGTATATCAGGGTGTACCGGGTGCATATTCATATGCTGCCATGATTAATTTCTTTGGCAAGGATGTTGATAATTTCAATGTTCCTACATGGAGAGAGTGCATGGAGGCAGTTAAGCAGGGGAAGGCTGATTATGCTGTACTTCCTATAGAAAATTCCAATGCTGGAATTGTTGCTGATGTGTATGATCTGTTACAGGAATATAATAATTACATAATAGCAGAAACTTATGTTAAGATTGAACATTTGTTACTAGGACTTCCAGGAACTGACCTTGAAAACGTAACTGCTGTATATTCACATCCACAGGGACTTATGCAGTGTGACAGATTCTTAGATACTCATAAGGACTGGCAGAGAATCAGTCAGGCTAATACAGCACTTGCGGCAAAGATGATTTTTCAGGAGCATAATAAGACTCATGTTGCTATTGCAAGTAAGGAAGCAGCAGAGCTTTATGGCCTTGATATCTTAAAGTCTGGAATTACAGACCAGGAAGGCAATACAACAAGATTTGTTATTGTTACTAATACAAGAAAGTTTGTTAAGAATGCACAGAAGATGAGTATTGTGTTTGAAACAGCTAATGAAGCAGGCACCTGTCTCTTATACACATCTCCGAGCCCACGAGACCGAGGCTGATCT
>ENA-OZFY01000493-OZFY01000493.1-human-gut-metagenome-genome-assembly--contig:-NODE-493-length-12984-cov-6.338232_pt1 | contig 12984 bp, 8 predicted proteins | sample MGYA00244652_ERZ653650 | MGnify/ENA primary metagenome ERZ653650 (study PRJEB26926, sample SAMN06165117) | human gut metagenome | biome: ENVO:00009003; feature: ENVO:2100002; material: ENVO:00002003... | reverse complement strand
GTGGGCTCGGAGATGTGTATAAGAGACAGATATAATGTAAATATCAATTCACGAAATGTTTACACTAAAATATGCTCAATCCATTAAAATACTTGCACATATCACTTTTTTACTATTGCAATTTAGGCAAATATGCTATAAAATATACATAAAGGGGGAGGAACGGACTTCCCGATAAAATTTTCATTTTTTTATATTCTGAAAACTATTTTAAATTTACAGGAGGGTTTATTACATGAAATTTGCTGACGGTTTCTGGCTCAACCAGAGAGGCTACGAAGTAAACTATGCAAATCAGGCTTTCGAGATCGAAGAGATCGAAAACGGATTCCTCGTTGTGGCAACACCTTTCGTTGTATACAACAGAGCTATGATGCTCGGAAGTGCTAACCTTGAGATCGCTTACACTTCAACTCAGGAGAACTGCGTAAAGGTAAGCATCACACACCACAAGGGTCATGTTGACAATGGTCCGCACTTTGTTCTCGAGGACAAGGGCTTCAAGCCACAGGTAACTGTTACAGACAAGGAAGCCGTACTTGTTACAGGCGACACAAAGCTCGTTGTTTCTAAAGAAAACTGGAGCTTCACATACTATTATAAGGATAAGAAACTCACAAGTGGTGGCTGGAGATCGACAGGCGTTATTTTCGAGAGTGCTTACAAGCAGCAGGCAAGACTTCAGACACAGCTCGACGACACATTCTGGAGCTACCCTGCCGATCCTACAAGAACATACATCAGAGAGCAGTTTGACACTTCTGTTGGCGAATATTTCTACGGTTTCGGCGAAAAATTCACAACATTCACAAAGAACGGTCAGAATGTTGAGATATGGAACGCTGACGGAGGCACTTGCTCAGATCAGTCTTACAAGTCTATCCCATTCTATCTTTCTTCAAAGGGCTACGGTGTATTCGTAAACAGCACTGACAAGGTTTCATATGAGGTTTGCTCTGACACTGTTTCTAAGGTATCAATGACAGTTCCAGGTGAGAGCCTTGAATACTATGTATTCGGCGGTGCTAACCTCACTGACGTACTCAAGGGCTACACTGACCTTACAGGCAAGCCTTCACTGCCACCTGCATTCTCATTTGGTCTGTGGCTCACAACTTCATTTACAACAACATATGATGAGGAGACTATCACATCATTTATCGATGGCATGGCTGAGAGAGATATTCCTCTTCAGGTATTCCACTTTGACTGCTTCTGGATGAAGGGCTTTGAGTGGTGTAACTTTGAGTGGGACAAGTCACAGTTCCCTGACCCACCTGCAATGCTCAAGAGACTTCACGAAAACAAGGGTCTGAAAACTTGCGTATGGATCAACCCATATGTTGGTCAGCGTTCAAAGCTTTTTGATGAGGGTATGAAGAACGGCTACTTCATCAAGAAAACTGACGGCTCTGTATTCCAGTGTGATGAGTGGCAGCCTGGTATGGCTATTGTTGACTTCACTAATCCTGAGGCTTGCAAGTGGTATGCAGGATATCTGAGAAAGCTCTGCGAAATGGGTGTTGACACATTCAAGACAGACTTTGGTGAGAGAATACCTACAAGAGATGTTGTTTACTATGACGGCTCTGACCCTATCAAGATGCACAACTTCTACACATATCTTTATAATGAGTGCGTATTCAACGTACTGAAAGAATATTTTGGAGAGAACAAGGCTTGCTTGTTTGCACGTTCTGCTACAGCAGGCGGTCAGAAGTTCCCTGTTCACTGGGGCGGAGATTGCTCAGGCAACTACAACTCAATGGCTGAGGTCGTAAGAGGCTGTCTGTCACTTTGTATCTCAGGCTTCGGCTACACTTCACATGACATGGCAGGCTTTGAGGCCACTGCTACACCTGACATTTACAAGAGATGGGCTGCGTTTGGTATGTTCTCATCACATTCAAGACTGCATGGTAACCAGTCATACAGAGTGCCATGGCTTTTCGACGAGGAATCCTGCGACGTTCTGCGCTTCTTCACAAAGCTCAAGGGCAAGCTCATGCCTTATCTGTGGGCTCAGGCTATCAAGACACACGAGGTCGGCGTACCTGTAATGAGAGCAATGGTCATCGACTTTGCAGACGACCCAACTTGCCTGACGCTTGACAGACAGTATATGTTCGGCGACAACATTCTTGTTGCTCCTATCCTTAATGACGAGGGTATCGCTGAATACTATGTTCCGGAGGGCAAGTGGACAGATATTATCACCGGCAAGGTTCTTGAGGGCGGCAAGTGGTATAAGCACAAATGCTCATACTTTGAGATACCTGCTCTTGCTAAGCCAAACAGCATTATTGCATACGGCAACTTTGAAAGACAGATAGAGTATGATTATCTTGAGGGCACAACATTCACTATCTACGAGCTTGAAGACGGCAAGAGTGCAGTTTGCCCTATTTATGACACTGAGGCAAACAAGGTATTCGAGCTGACAGCTACAAGACATGGCAACAAGATCGAGTGCGAATACACTGACACAAAGGCAAGCTTCAAGATCGCTGTGGCTAACACAGACAAGACTGTTGAAATTGCTCCTAACTTCAGCGGCAAGGTAATTATTGAACTCTAATGACTAAATAAAACTATCGCTCCGAGAGATCGGGGCGATTTTTTTTGCGTTCACACATAAAATCGGGGCAAATGAGGGTAAAAATTCTGTATATTTGCTCTTGAAGAATGGTCGATATTTGAGTATAATATAGATAGTACGATTTAAGGAGTAATTTTATGAAGTCAAGAATAAGAAGTGTTATACCGAAAAAGATAATCGGCATGAATATCAGTTCGCAAAAGCGTGATATCATTGAAGATATTGCTAAAAGCGAAAATGCGGAGGCTGATTTCTTTGACAATGAGATAATGGGACAGCAGGTTGGATATCTTTGCGATTTCAAGGGCTTTGTCAGGTCTGAAAAAGAGGGCGAGGACATCACAGACGAGTGCCTTATTTTTTCGGGCATTGACGGCAGGAGCCTTGACCCTATACTGAAAAAGCTTAGGGAGAAAGGTGCGTCAGTGGAGCTGAAAGCCATTGTCACGGCACATAATCAAAGCTGGAACGTTGGCGAGCTTATAAAAGAGCTGAGGCGTGAACACATTTACATGAACGGAGGTGACAGAGATGAAAAGTAAATACAAGGCTATTATTTACATTATTCTGTCGGCTTTTTCGTTTGCATTCATGTTCGCATTTGTGCGGCTTTCGGGAGACTTGCCGACGGTGCAAAAGACCTTTTTCAGAAATTTTGTGGCGTTGTTTTTCGCTATCGGAGTGCTAAAAAAAAATCACATACGCTTTCACATTGAGGGCAAAAAGAACAATGCGGTCATTTTTGTGAGGGCGCTTGCTGGCACGCTAGGAATGCTTGGAAACTTTTATGCCATAGATCATCTTGTGCTGTCTGACGCTTCCATGCTAAACAAAATGTCACCATTTTTCGTTATCATTTTCTCTTTTATTTTCCTTAAAGAGCGGCTGACTTTCTTTCAGGGCTTCACTGTAATTTGTGCATTTATAGGAAGCTTGTTTATAATCAAGCCGAGTTTTCAGAATGTGGACTTCTTCCCTGCCCTTATCGGTTTTCTAGGAGGAATGGGAGCGGGACTTGCTTACGCTTGCGTAAGATACTTAGGACAGCATGGAGTAAATGGTGCGGTGATAGTTGCATACTTCTCGGGATTTTCCTGCTTGTTCACCCTGCCATTTCTAATATTAGATTTCCACCCTATGACGATTTTCCAAATACTTTGTTTATTGGGAGCTGGCGCAGGTGCGGCAGGCGGACAGTTCGCTATAACTGCGGCTTACACTCACGCTCCTGCAAGGGAGATATCGGTTTATGATTACTCGCAGTTGATTTTTACCACAATTTTGGGATATTTCCTTTTTGGAGATATTCCTGATGGCTGGAGCTTTCTTGGATATTTCATTATCATTGCAATGGCTGTGCTTGTTTTTCTTTACAACAACGTATGGCACAAGGACAGTGAGGTCAAGGGCTGAAAAAACATACAAAAAGAGCGTTTTTACCGAGAAAGTAAAAACGCTCTTTATTATTAATATTGTAGTTTAAGCTCCGCCTGCGATAAATCTCTTGAGATCCTGTGGGTTTACGCACTTTTCAAGCGCAACGTCCATGGAGATCGTTCTCGAACGAACGAGCTTTGCAAGCTCCTGATCCATGGTCTGCATTCCTGTTGCTTTACCTGTCTGCATAGCTGAACCGATAAGATGCACCTTATCGTCACGGATCATAGCTTTGATAGAGTCTGTTGCATTAAGAATCTCACAGCAAGCTACACGGCTTGTGCCGTCGAATGTACGGCAAAGTGTCTGAGTACAGATACCAACGAGAACGGAAGCAAGCTGAGTTCTGATCTGATGCTGCTGGTGAGCAGGGAAAACGTCGATGATACGGTCGATAGTTGACGGTGCGGACGTTGTATGAAGTGTACTCATAACAAGATGTCCTGTTTCAGCGGCGGTAACAGCAGCTTCGATAGTCTCGAAGTCACGCATTTCTCCTACGAGGATAATGTCAGGGTCCTCACGGAGAGCAGCACGGAGAGCAAGTGAGAAGCTCGGTACGTCAGGTCCGATCTCTCTCTGGTTTACCATACATCTCTTATGAGCGTGCATATACTCGATAGGGTCCTCAATAGTGATGATATGAGCTGATTTATGGATATTTACATGGTCGATCATTGCGGCAAGAGTTGTTGACTTACCTGAACCTGTAGGGCCTGTTACAAGCACAAGTCCACGAGGTCTCATTGAGAACTCTGCAAGGATAGGTGGCAGGTCAAGGTCGGTAAGGGTCGGGATATCGTTTCTCAAAAGACGAAGAGCGATGGCCGTGTTTCCTCTCTGACGATACACGTTTACACGGTGACGGAAACCTCTTGAAGATACATATGTAAAGTCGGTATCAATATGGTCTTTGATAGACTGACGCTGCTTATCTGTACACATATCCTCGCATATTTTGAGAATTTCGATCTCGGTCATATCAGGATATGAGGAAAGCTTTCTCAGGTTACCGCCCTGTCTAACTATCGGCGGAATACCTACGGTGAAGTGCAGGTCGGAACAGCCAAGGGCTCTTGCTTCATCAAGAATTTTGTTAATGTCGATTGCCATTAGAATTTACCTCCATATATTTCTTTTTTATACAGCATATGTTACACGGATAAGTTCGTCCATTGAGGTCTTGCCTTGCTGAACAAGCTCTGAAACGTTGTCACGAAGCAGGTGACAGCCCTCTTTCTTTGCAAGCTCCTGAATTTCGTCAGCTTTTGCTCCCCTTGTGATAAGAGCCTGCATAGACGGTGTTGCGAGAAGGATCTCATGGATAGCGGTTCTTCCCTTATATCCTGTGTTATTGCACTTTGGACAGCCACATGGGTCGTACACCTGTACTGAATGGTCAAGACCCATAAGCTCGTTTTCTTCCTCAGTTGACATTCTAGGCTTTTTGCACTCAGGGCAAAGCACCTTTGTAAGACGCTGAGCAACGATACCGATAAGTGAGGTTGCGACCATGTATGCCTCAACGCCCATATCCACAAGTCTTGTTACAGTAGAAGCGGCGTCATTGGTATGAAGTGTTGACAGAACAAGGTGTCCTGTAATAGCGGCACGGATAGCGATCTCAGCAGTTTCGGTATCACGCATTTCTCCGACCATTATGATGTCAGGGTCCTGACGGAGGATAGAACGAAGGGCTGCACCGAATGTCATGCCTGCCTTTTCGTTTATCTGGCACTGGTTTACGCCATCAATCTTTTTCTCGACTGGGTCTTCGACGGTAATAACATTGTTATTAGGCTTTGAGATCTCACCAAGCGCGGCATAAAGTGTGGTAGATTTACCTGAACCTGTAGGGCCTGTTACAAGGACAACTCCCTGCGGCACTTTAAGGCAAGACTCAAATCTCTTATAATTATACTCGGTCATACCCAGGTCGGTAATTTTTCTCAGGGACATATCGCCTGTTGCGAGGATACGGAGAACGACTTTCTCACCGTACACCATTGGAAGGTTAGATACACGGAGGTCAAGAGTTGTGCCGTCAACGACCTGTGACATACGACCGTCCTGTGGGATACGCTTTTCGGCAATATTCATGCCGCTCAAGATCTTGAAACGGGTAACAAGCGAAGTATGAAGTGCAGCGGAAAGAGTCATAAGCTCGATAAGGTCGCCGTTTACACGGATACGGATAACGGTTTTATCCTTGAATGGCTCGATATGTATATCCGTTGCGTCCTGACGCTGGGCGTTCTCGACGATAGCGGTAGCAAGTTTAACGATAGGAGCGTTCTCGATTCTCTCCTCGGAGATATCCTTGAGTTCTTCAAGGTTAAGCTCTTCCTCTTTTTGCTTTGTAGCTTCGTCAACAACGGAGTTAACCTGACCTTCTGAGTACATCTTACCAATAGCACGGTTGATAGATGACTTTGTGGCAAGGACAGGTGTTATGCTGCAGCCTGTGATAACACGGAGATCCTCGAAAATATAGAAGTTGATAGGGTCATTAGTTGCAACGGTCATACGCTTGCCTATTTTGCTGACTGCGATGACGTTATACTTTCTTGCAGTTGCCTCAGGTATCTTCTTGACGATATCAGGCATAAGCTCTGTATTATCAAGGTCGATATAAGACACATTCAGTCGCTCGGCGAGGACCTGACAGAACTGAACATCGGTAACGAGCTTCATGTCAATAATGACATCACCAAAAAGTCTTCCCTTTTGCTCCTTCTGTTTGGCAAGGACTTCCTGAAGCTGTTCTTCAGTTATAAGACCTTTCTGTACCAGATACTGACCGATAGGGCCGTTTCTCATATATATTACTCCAATCCTCCGCATTGATTTAGGGATCCGACGCTGCGGAAACGTCTGCTGCGGTGCAAAAACCGCAAAAAAATCATATTATCTATTGTAATCTTCATGAAAGTATGATAAAATTAATATATTAACTAATGAATCCAAAGGAGGATCACTGTGGATAATTTAACCTTATCATACATAATCATTTATGTATTTGTGTTCATTTTCGGAGCGTGCATAGGCAGTTTTCTTAACGTCTGCATATACCGATTGCCGAAAAATGAAAGTCTTATCAAGCGAAATTCTCACTGTATGACCTGCGGTGAGCCAATCAAACGGCGTGACCTGATACCGATAGTAAGCTGGTGCATACTTCGTGGAAAGTGTCGAAGCTGCGGTGCAAAGATATCGGCAAGATACACTATAGTTGAAACGCTGAACGCACTGCTCTACTTATGGGTATTCTACCATTTTAATGGAATTTTCAATCCGCTTCGTGCAGCACTTGTCTGTCTGTTATTCTCTGCTCTTATCGTTGTATTCTTCATGGACTGGGACACTCAGCTTATCAACACATATGTGGTGATATTTATTGGTTTGCTTGGTGTTGCGGAATACATCTTCTGCAAAGATCAGACGGGACTTACGCTTAAATCACACTTGATTGGATTTTTCATTGTGAGCGTGCCTTTGCTTATTATTTGTCTTATCACACATGAGAAAGCAATGGGCATGGGAGATGTATATCTCATGGCAGCCGCAGGGCTGTTTCTCGGAATGCAGGGTGCTTTGGTAGCGCTTCTTATCGGACTGATAACAGGCTCGATCGGTGGACTTATCCAGAAGCACCGCAGCGGTGATTCAGTATTTGCATTTGGTCCATATCTCTCCATAGGGATTGCTGTTGCAGCTTTGTACTCAGAGCAGATCGGCTCATGGTACATGGACTTTACTGGTCTTAACGAGATGATGAACGAAGCAATGCTGATAATAAGATAATTGCACAAATTCCGCAGTTTGATACTGCGGAATTTTTTTGCTCAAAAAATCCTCTTAATAGAAGTTTTCTGTTAAGGGGATTTTTTCAGCAATCAGACCCGTGGAGGGGTCTGATTGAGAAAAGAAATTACTATACCTTAGATACTGTAATATCAGATGGGTTAAGTGAATACTTTGAAAGATCCTCAGTATACTTTGGATCGTTGTACTTCTTAAAATACAACGTAACTGTGACGGTTCCACCCGCTGGAATAAATACACAGTTTGATGGGTTATTCAAATCGTTGTTCGTTGTAAATCCACAAACCTTATCATTTGGAATTTTCAATCTCCAATCCGCCTGCATCTGATCAAATGCAAAACCAACATTAGCACTTAAAGACCAGATCTTTACAACATCAGAACCATTATTCTGTATTGTTATATCATAGTCTATCTCACCATCATTGATTTTTCTTGCGATACTGCTGATAACGTACAAATCATTTGTCGGTTTTGAAATGAAGGTTGCCTCAAAAACAGTATCTGATGTTATAACCTTAGTAGATATATCATCGCTTGTTCCTTCTACGACCCAACCGCCAAATATCTTATCAGCGTCTGACGAAACAGGGGTAGCTCCTGGATAATTTGCATACTGTCCATCAGAAACATAAATAGTTGAGGCATTTATTAAAGAACCGTTTAATTTAAACTCAACCTTATGCTTGTTCTGTACAACTGGAACGAAAATAACTGAGTTATCTGTAATAGAAACATCAGTAAGACCCTTTGAGTTATCTGATTTGTATACCCACTTAACAAAATCCTGTTTTATAGTATCCATATCAGTTGGAATTCCCGGGTCATTTGCAAAGTCGCCATCATAGACTTTTGTTGTTGTAAATGTAGAACCGTTGATATTCTCAAACGTTACATTAAATTGGTCTTTCGGTGCAACAGGCGGATAAACACAGGAGAATACCATATCCTTATTTATTGTTACGCCTGTTGTAAAATCAGCAACGTTATTCTTGCTGTCTACCCAATAAGGCGTGCCATAACCTGTTCTTGATGACATAGAAGGTGGAGCTTTATAAACTGTACCCGCCTTGACAGACTTAGTATCTATCTGTTTACCACGAAGCGTTGAATCAGGGTCGCTTGCAGAGTAGATAAACTTTACACTGTATGTTTTTGAACTTGAAACTGTTGTCTTATCGTAGAAAATATAAGTATATTTGTTTGAAGCGTCAGAGCTGTAATACTTTTCCTGCTGAGCTGTGCAACCTGCAGGAGCAGTGGTTGCCTGAGGATATTTGACATAATCAGGAGCTACAGAGAAATCTTTATAGTCATTAACATTGTATGAATCGCCTTCATCTATGTTAATATTTGTGAGATTTACTGCTGCGTCCTTTTTATACTTTGTTTTCGTAAAAGTATAGCTTCCGTTCTCATATGTTGGCTGATAGGCTGTAAGAGAAACGTCGAGAGTATACATTTCCTCAATTTTGCTGATACTTGCACCGATATCAAACTTATAATTGTCGTAAAAATCAACGCCTCTTGCAACAGCAGAATTATTAAAGTTTAAGCCCTCTGTATTTACCTTACCTACATTGAGGATACAGCCTTTTGCACCCATTCTCTTTGCGTCTGTATCCGTGTCATTGCCTGAATAGTTTTTCAGACTATAGCCACGAAGATTATTATTATCAATAACGATACAATTTGAATAGGTCACACCGCTTGCACCGATAGTACCAGAGGTTGAAACATCAGGCACACCAATATAATCTTTAAGCACAAGAACATTGGTCGAATATCTAAGCTCATCATCAAGATAGTCTATAAGACCTGAACCTATGACATTGCTTTCCATTGTTGCATCAGCGTCATGATAAACGTTATTTGCAGGTTTAATCATATTAAGGATAGCTCCGAGGATCACGCCGAAAATCGTTACCACAACGATAAGCTCAACAAGGGTAAAACCCTTGCGGTTTTTATTCATTTTCAAGATCCTCCCTCCTTATGGTGTTGATTGTGCATCGTCATATTCAGCCTGGTTTTTGTAATCAGAACCACCCATATAATGGATAACTACATAACCTGTAGCTTTACCTGACGCATCTTTTTCAAGATAATGGTCAAAGGTCGCATCTGTGATCTTAAATGCAGCTGCATCGGCTGTTGGAGTGCTACTGTAAAGATCAGATGACTGTGAGAAGCCGAAATAATCGCTTCCTGTTACGCCTGAAAGCACAACGCCAAACTGCTGATTTCCACCGTCACCGATAGGGATAAGAAGTGAATTTCCTGATGAGTTATTATTTACATCAAAGAACTTTCCGCCTGTAAGCTCAGGCGTAAGAGCATAGAAATTCATATCTGCCCCTGAATTGTTATAAAACTTTACCCAGTAAACGCTCTTTTCAGGATTAGGCGTAATGTTTATGTCCTTACCCTGAAGAAATTTGAGCTGATAGCCTGCGTCTTCATCAATATTATTAAGCTTTGCTTTAAAGCCATAGGCTGTAGTATTGAACTTTATGCCGCTTCCAAAGTCTGCCTCAAGGGCAAACTCATTTGTAGTTTTGCCGCTTGAAGAGAACTTGTTTACCTTCAACTCATTCATATTGACGGTCTTGTTATCATTATACTGCTCGGCATTTACTGCCTGAGTATACATTTCATTGTTGCGGTAGTAGTTTTCAAGATTCTGTCTTTTTGCCGCTACAGCAACTGTAACAAGCATAGCTGACATACCTGACAAAAGTGCCATTGCTATGATGACCTCTACAAGAGTCATACCCTTTTTATTTTTGCTGTTCTTTTTCATGAGTATACTCCTTTCAATTAATAGTGATCATATCTGTCAAGAGTATATCCGAACGCTGAATCGTCCTTACCGCCCTTCGCATTCTGCATTACAGAAGTAGTTGAAGGCTTAGTGTATACATAGAACGCTGTATTGGCGTTACCAAAGCTGTTTGCGATAACTACGCCGACCGCACAGCACTGAACGGTCATTTTTCCGCCTGCTGAGTCTGTTACCACAAGTCCGCCAAGACCGCTTGTTGCGATATTAACGATAGCCTGTGGTGAATAGAATGAGCCCTGGAAGAAGCTTTGATCTGTAGCATTAAGTGTTGTGTTCTCACCAAACAGGAAGATGATGCTGCTGTTTTTCGGTCTGTAAGAGCCTGCAACATCTACAGATGTAGGGTTGAGAACAAAGCCGCTCTGTGGTAAGCCAGGGTTACCCTTTGTATTATTGAGAACAGAAGAATCAAACATACGAACGTAAGTATCATAATCAAATACCTTAAGTCCCTTAAAGCTATAGTTACAAGCACTAGAGCCTGAATGCTGTGACTTGCCTGTTACTGAGTCGATACCATTAAGTGTAATAGCACTGCCTGAGTCTGAAACAAAATAGCAGTTGTATTTTCTGTCACCTGTAGTCGTATCAATTATAGTTGAACGATTTCTAACAACTATTACAGGTGACCATTCTGCTCCAAGATTAAGACCATTCTGAAGTCTTATAACGATATCACCCGAAGAATCAGAAACATCAACGAGGATCCTTGAACCATTGCCATAATCATTGAACGAAAGATCAGATGCCCATGTACAGCTTGATGTTATTCTCAATTTGTAGCGGCTTGTAACTGGAGTCTTAGCTCCTGTTCCTGTAAGGTCTATTAGCTCAGTAAGCGTGTAGTCAACATTTGTCCAATCGCTTGCAAAGGTATTGAATGTTTTTGTGTTTGATCCATCATAGAAAGCCTGATATTGATCAGAGATCGTTGTCACATTAGTATCATTGCTCATGAAGAAATCTTCCGGATAATAAACATAAGCATCAGCAGATACAGGTATCTGTGGCTTTGCGTCACGACCTGCTTTGCTAAGAACAGCTCCTTCATGAATATTTGAAGCCTGGCAGACGATCTTATCTTTACCCGTGATAGTGCCGGTAACATAAACAGAGCCTGTTACCTTAAGTGAGTTTGTGACATTAAGATCACCCTCGACATAGAGAGAGCCATTGATCGTCTGACCAGCTGCACCAAATGTTGCATCGCCATTATAAGCACCTGCGCCCTTATAAACGTAGAAGTTACCATACTGTGTATAGTCATTTCCGCCAATGTTAGCTTCACAACAGAACAAATCGACATCAAAACCTGAAGAACCAACGTCCATATGGTTTGAAGTGGAAAGCTTCTGACCGATATTAACATAGTTATATCCGTCTGCTCTTGCCATTGTGGAGTTGATGTGGAATTCATTTGAAACATCAAGGTTTTCAGAAATCGTAACAGTTGAACCCTGCTTTTCATCTACAAGACTAGGCTTGAGCATGATAAGAGGCTGAGTTGAAACCTCCAAAGAACCATACATAAGATAAGAACCATAGATACTGGTATTATTTGTAAATCTATAGACCTTACCAGTGGTATTATTGATACCAGCCATATCACCGATAACGTTAAGGTTATCGTAACCTGCACCGCCGTTACCAACAAGCTCGATAGTATTTGTATACTCGGCAGGCTTTGTAACTGACTGCGTGGAAATATGAGCTGCTACCTTTTCAGTTTTTCCCAGATAAGTAGTTTCACAGGTAACAACGATATTTGCAACACTTGTACCCTCCTGTGCTACAGTTATCTTTGTGGTACCGATATTATCGCTTTTACCATTTGATCCATTATAGCTGACATTAGTAGTTGTACCCTTTCCGCTATTAGCACTTGCTAGCTTTTTAAGGTTATCTATGGCCTTTTTCTGCTGAGCCTTTGCAGTAGGATCATTAGTTGGAGCAGTATCAGTCTGTATCTGATTAATAAAGCTTTCAAGAGTAGATGAAGCTGTCAGATAAGCCTGTTTGCTCTTATAGTTATCATTTGTTTTTGTCCTATTTACCGAAACAAAAGAAACAGTTGCAGTCAAAAGTATTGACAGCATGAGCATGACAGCAACCGCTGTGAAAAGCACGACTCCGGGTTTGTTTCTTTGTTTCCTCTTCGGAGTATTCTTCATATTAACCACCTTTCTTAGTTTTATTATCACTTATGCTATACTTTTTTCATTTTACACAGGTTGATTACTTATATAAAATTTTTAATCATTATATAGCACTATTTGGT
>ENA-OZFY01000491-OZFY01000491.1-human-gut-metagenome-genome-assembly--contig:-NODE-491-length-13014-cov-54.986573_pt1 | contig 13014 bp, 21 predicted proteins | sample MGYA00244652_ERZ653650 | MGnify/ENA primary metagenome ERZ653650 (study PRJEB26926, sample SAMN06165117) | human gut metagenome | biome: ENVO:00009003; feature: ENVO:2100002; material: ENVO:00002003... | reverse complement strand
ACCGAGATCTACGCCCTAGAGTTCGTCGGCAGCGTCAGATGTGTATAAGAGACAGCCTTTACCTTTAGGAGAAATTTTAAGTTTGATAGGATTAATAATCTTCATAGCTTCTTGATAATAAAATTTAAAATTAATATCTCTAAGAGAAATATCTTTATCATCAAGACTATTAATAACTGCCACAACAGAACCAGCTGCCATTCTACTACGAGAACCATTATCGTTATGAACTTTCTCAATAATATAGCCTCTATTAGAAACATAAAATCGAACATATCTTTGGCAAACAACATGAGTAACTTGTCCATTTTCAATCTTAGTTTCTTCTACATGAAATTGTCTACCTACATTTTGAGTAAGACAAAAGTCAAGAATATTAGTAGCTTCTTGAAGAGTATCCATTACAGGTTTATTCTTAAGAAAATAGTTTTCAATAGCTTGAGCAACAATAGGCATAGAATAACCTTTAGTTAAATCTAGAGAATACATCATAGGATTAAGAGCACCTTTAGATTCAAGCTTAAGTTTATGAACACCATTTTTAATAACTCTAAATTGGCTAAGATAATTATTTATATCTCTACTAACAAGACAATGATAATAATCAGTATCAAACTTAAGTTTAGTAGTTTGTTCCCAATCATCTTTAATACGATTATAAATATCAATATCTCGTTTATAAAGTTTAATAACAATACCATCTGTATTAGCACTTAACACATGAATATTGTGTAACTCTAATTCCTCAACCAACATTAGCATCATTAATTGCCCATTAATAGTAGTTTTAAGTACAGCTAATCTATCATAAAGATTACCATTTTCAAATCCAAGTTTACCATAAACAGAATTAATAACAATCTTTAAAACTAAAGCTAAAGTATCTCTATCAATTCCGTCAACAGTATCTTCATCGCTGTGTTTCACTTCAACTCTCTTATTTTTAAGCCAACCAATAAGATTACAAAAAGCATTAGTATCAAGATGAGCTGGAGCTACTTTATGAGCAGCAATAATACTAGGATACATACTATTAATATCAGCATGAATATAAACATAGTCATCATTGCCAAGTACATCGTGTTGACCCCCCGTGGAGGATGGAAATAATTCTCTTCCACTACTCCAAAGTTCAATAGGATTATCTTGACTATGTAAACCTCCAGTTGCAACAGTATAAGTTACATTTCCAATTTTAACTTCTTTACTAAACGCATCTTTATTAACTCTATAAATAGTAGTTTTAAGACATTCATCAAGAAAATCTTGCATAGGTTTAGTTTTGAATTTAATAAAAGGAAAAATAACTTTTTTAAAACTCATAGCAGTTCTTTCAGTTTTCTTACCTTTCCATTGTTCAGGAGCAAGACCGCTAAATTTACTATAAAACTTCTCAAAAAGAATATCAGCAGTTTTACTACGACTAGAATTAAGAACGTCTACATCATAAGCTCTACTAATAGCATATCTAGATTTAATTTCTTCAGGATAAAGACGAACAATTTCACAAACTATAAAAACATCATTAAGATTATAATGCATCATAGGTTCAATATATTCATCAAGAATAAATCTATCCCATTTATCAACAAACTTATTAAGTTGTTGAACAGTCATCCCCTTAAGATTAGGAATACTATTATATAGTTCAGCTTCTTTTTCATTGATACTAGGAAGTTCATATTCTAGAAGTTCATACCATTGAAGATTAATAGAAGTTTGCTTAAGACCTTTAGGAACATATTTACGTTCTCCTGTTTTCTTATCTATAACAGAACTTGCCTTGTTAAGAGCAAATATTCTCATTACATCAATACCAGTAAATGGTAGTTTATATTTTCTAAGACTAGTAAGATAAAAATCATTTTTAAATCTATCTTTATCATCTTGACTAGAAATAATAGTTTTACTAGTTTCATATAACTTATTAATAAGTTCTTTCGTACTATTCGTACGCATATAAAAACTAAGTAAAGCAGCAATCATAAGATTATCATAATTGAAATTATTAAATCCATACAAGTCAGTACGAATAATATTTCCATTAGAATCCTTATAACATCTAGTTTTATTAATATAACCTATCATAGAAAGTAATTGACTATCATCTGTATCTGTTATATAAAAACTATGTTTTTCAACAGTTTTAAGACGAGCTTTAATTTCTTCAACAGATAGTTTTTGAACTAAAGGAATAGCTTTATTATCAGTATTAACACAATCTTTAAAAACTTTAAGATAACTATTAATACTAACAAAAGTAATAGAAAAGAAATTTCTTAAAACTTCAACATCATAAGCTATACAATTAATCATTTATACTATACCATAATTATTTCTATTTTTAGTAACCCAATTAACATCATCAGCAAAACGCTGTTTAAACATATGATAAAGATTATCATCTTTAAATTTAATAAGAGGAGAATAATTACTAAATACATATTTACCGCCAGTAGCCATAAATCTAGGAATTGGATTATCACTAATACTACGATAAGCATCACCAAATACAAATAGATATTTGTAATTAATTCTAGCTAATTCTTTCCATAGAATATTACGACATTTATCAATAGCAGTAAGATATGTATTATAATTATTAGAACAAGCACATTTAATACTATAAGTCATATACACATCATCAGTATTATTACGTCCAGAATATTCATCATAAAGATTACCAATATCAGTAAATAATTGATAACCTTCACAATAAACTCTATCACCTCTAGGAAATAGGAAAACAATATCTCCATGAATACTTCCTCTACCACCTTGTATATATTTACCTGTATTAAATATACGATTTGGACATCTAGCACAATCAATATATTCGTTAACAGTTTTACTTGCCATAAGATAATACTAATTGATTACTAGCGCGAGAACAAGCAACATACAATCTACGAAGCATTTCATCTCTATTAGTATAAGGATGACCATATTTATCATAAATCATATCGTTAATATCTACAAATACATTTTTATAAGTAGAACCTTGTGCTCTATGAGAAGTAATTGCAAAACCATAATCTAAATCTCTACTAAATAAAATCCTACCATTACTATTCGTAATATTAGAAGCGATAAGATATTTACGTTTAAAATCAAAATATTGTTTCCATTTACTTCCACGTTCAGAACTACTAGCTTTTTTAGCATCATCAATAAGACTAGTCAACTTCTTATAATACATCTGAAATGTATAGTTATCATAATGGTCAATAACAAATAAAGGTTGAGTTATAGCACCACCATGAATAGCTTGAAACTTAATAAGAAATCCTTTAAACTCATAATCATTATCAATTGTATCAACAATATCTTTAACAATATATTCTTCACTATTGTTTATAATAATATCATTAAAAACATTAACAACAGTAGTATAACTCATTATTAAATCATTACGAGTAATAAGGCTCTTATCAGCATCTTGAATAATCATATGTCTTGCATGGTTATTCCATTGTGCAACACGACTATTAGTATAAGCTATAATACGATACAAATCAATATTTTTAGTATATTCTTCATCATTAAAACAAGTATCAATTAAATCAGAAAATTCAGTTTGACCACAAACATAAAATCCTTTAGTTTCTTCATTATAATCTTGTCTATTTTTAGATATATAATCAAGAAATCTCCATCCATTCTTATTATCTATATCTTCTCGAAGAAGTTTAAGAAGTTTACTAATAGGATTATTATCTCCTTGTCGTACAACTTCTTTAAGATAATAAGTATTACTAGCAATAAGAAAAGCTTGACTAGTTTTCTCATTAACAGGTGGAAGCTGACTAGAGTCACCAAGCATTATAACTTTAATTTGAAGCTTCTTACATTTATTACTAATATACTTAACAAGTTTAGCATTAAGCATAGAAGCTTCATCAATAATTAAAACTTTAAGACCATCTAGTTTATCTTTTCCAACAGGATTAAAGGCAGGATTTTCAGGATCAAAATTTTCAATATTAACATCAAGTCTAAAGCCAAACAATGATTGAATTGTATTAACTTCTTTTCCACCAATAGAATTACTAAGAACTCTACAAGCTTTATGTGTAGGAGCAGCACAACCTATAACACCACTAGACCATTTGCAATTATTAATAACATATTTAATAACAAATGTCTTACCTGTACCTCCAGCACCACAAAGAGCATTAATATATTTCTTATCATCCCAAGGCTGTGCAAGAAACTCAATAAGTTCATGCACAACTATTTCTTGGTCTTTAGTAAACTTAATGTTAGTATCTTTTCTATTACTATTAGCAATATTAAGATTATCAATCATTACAATTCGTTGTTTACATCAATAAGATTATTTTTAACTTTATCTTCATATTCTTTCCATTCTTGAAAAGCTAAAATAGTAGATTCACTATCACCACGATTATAACACGTAGTAATATGAAACAATTCCTTAGCAAAAGGCATTTTAACAATTTTACCTTTAGCTATAAGTCCAGCAGCAAAAGGAATATAAAATCTAGTATCAACAGTTTTTCTATTTTCACTATCTCTTATAATTTTAATTCTATGGTTATATTCATCTAATCGACGAGCATAAACAACTTTCTTTCCTTTAGTTCTGTAACTTTCACCTGTAATGCTATATAGCTTGCTATTATATTCTACTTTATAAGTACCATCAATATATCTAATAATACCTTCACATTTAGCAACTATAATAACATATTTATTGACTATTCCTTTCTCTTTGGATTTACCTACAACTCCAAATGAGAATTTAAAGCTAACCATAGCATACTACTTTCTTTTAATAGTACGCATACGTTTATCAACAGCACGAGTAATACCTTTAAAAGTATTATCCTCTGCAAATTTAACTTTACGAGCAGCCTTTTTAGCAGCTTTCTTAGCAGCAATTTCTTCATCACGTTCTTTTTGTTGTTGAATAACATCAACAATCTCAACATGATAACCACAATAATGAGAAAGAAAATCAATCTTACCACTAGTTCCATTACCAATAGCACTATTTTTAGCTACTTTAATAACTTTACTAGCAGAATTGATTTCAATAACAGCGCCAACATTATTAAGTTGACGAACAACAGAAACTTCATCATACTTTCCCATAAGTACTTTACATTTTTAAAGATTAATAAAACAATTATATTTAATAGTTAAAACTATAATAAGTTCAATAATAGTTATATTAGTAGAGCCACTACGCTACGCTCCGTGGCGACCCCCCGTAGAGGATGGAAGCAAGCTAGTCATTAAGCTTTCTCTTTAATACTATCATTAACTTTATTAAGTTTATCAATAAAATATTCAATACGGCGGTTAAATTCTATATCTTTATTTTGAAGTTTATTAATATCTATATTAATTCGTTCAATCTTCTTATATAGATTGAATACTTCATAAATAAGATATAAAATACATCCAATACAAACTCCAAGAACATATTGAGTAATATTTTCAATCATAGAAATAATAATAAAGTTTACGAATTAGTTTAAATCTAGTATCAGTAATATTATAGATTTTAAATGCCTTAGCAACAAAATCAAAATCACCATATTTAAGCAAAGCATCTATATAATCTTTAATATCACTAAGCCACATAATAGCACTAACAGAATATCTATCACTATCAGTATTAGTAATATATTGACCAATACCTTTAGCAATAGTATCAGCAGTTATATCATTAATAATAAACTTATCAGTAAACCAATTATCTTTTATATACTGTTTATCAGTATATTTATCACGAAAGGTTTTAGATAGTTTATTACATAAATCAATATAAGAACGAGCAGCAGTTCTATTATTATGATTAACAAATTGAACATCTTTAACTTTAAGAGTTAAGTTCATACCACATTCAATAATACGAACTTTAATTTGTTTTTTATCTTCATTAATATATAGAACAATGGCAAGTTTATCTTTCCAATAACCAGTATTCAAAGTAACTATATCATAAAGTTTAACTTTAAATCCAGATGTAATAGTGCCATCAATATTCTTATAAGCAATATAATTCATAACAAAACTGTATTAAATTTTTAGTTTAACATTTATTAGCTAGTTCTTTTACCCTATATTGAACTCAATATTAATCGTGATAGATTAATCAGATTATATATGAAAATTCAACAGAGGGCAAAAGAATCATATCTATGAATATGTTATGAACATAAATAGCTAGTCATTTGTAGCAGGTTCATTATTCTGTTCATTATTCTTACCATCACGTTTAAGACGTTCTTTAAGAATATGTTCAGATACAGAACCAAGTTTACATTCACTAACACAACGACTAACACCTTTAGCATGAGTTACAGCATATACAATAGGATAATCAATATATTTATTATTACCTACTGTACGTTCAACTTTAGTAATTCCAACTTCGGTTACAATACCAACACAAACACCAAGCTTAGTTTGATTATGATATCGATAAGTATATTCCATATAAACTACTTGACCTTTTTTAAACTTAGCTTGTTCTTCAATGTATCTATCTAATAGACCATCAAAAATAAAAGAATCATAATTATCCATTTTAATTATATATTTAAAGTTAATAATATACATACTAAAAAGCCTAGCACTATCTTCACAGACAATACTAGGCAAATCTACAAATATAAAATCATATAAAACGAAATGTTTGACACAGACATTGTTATTACTAATTTCACAATCAATAATAACATCATTAATACCAAATCAAATATGACATATAACACTTGGACTATGATAAATATTAATAGCACTATCTTCACAGACCGTACTATTACAAAGTTACAATTAGAAATTAAAACGGATAATAGCAATATCATAGTTTCGGAGTTCAATTCCTCCATCATCAGCAAGTGAAATAATACTACTATCTTCACAGACCATAGTATCTAAAACGGGATTATTAATTATTTTGTAGCAATTTGTTCTTTTTCTCTACGTTTAAGTTCTTCTATAAGTTCATTTTCAGTAAAGTGTTTAAGTTTATTTTCATTATCTGTAGTAGGAATAAGCATCTAATTAATCGTAATAACCAAAAATATCATTTTCAGGATCAACAGCAGGAGTATCATCAACTGTTGGTTCCCAAGCAATATCGTCATAATCTTGACTTAAACATTCTGCATGAATTTCAACACCTTCAACATTATTATTGAAACTTGTATCATCTTCAACAAAATAAATATCAGTTCTTTCCATATCTTTATATATAAAATAAACTCCGAGTAGAGGATAGTTATCATCAACGTGTCAACTATAACAAACCCAATAAACAAAATGGATAAAAATGGCAAGCAAATGAGAATTAGCTTTAACAAGCTCAACAGCACTATCCATCCTCTACGGGGAGTCTATACTACAAACTTAACTAGCTTCAGAATCTTTATTCTTTTTATGAAGTTCAATTTCAGTATCAATCATAATACCAATAACTCGCTGACTATCACTAGCAACATCAGCATGAGCTTTAACTAAAGCATCAATGAATAAATCATCTGTATATCTATATTCTCTACGAAGTCCACCATCAGCAGTAACTCTAAACTTATTCCATAAGAAGTCAACATAAGCACCTTTAGAATTACATATTCTTCCATCATCTTCAAGAGCATGAAGAATATTAAGAGAAGTATGACGTCTAAATGCAGCATTGAATTTAACAATACAAACTACATCAAGAATATGTTGAGGAACATTAATTCCAACAGGAACACCACGTTTATCAGTCTTAGCATCTTTAAAATCATTATCTTCATTAGCTTGACTAACAACAGTAGTTTGTTCTTCCTGTTTACGAACTTTACTTTGTTTCTTCTTCCTAGCTTTATTCTTAGGCTGAACAGTTTCACTACTAACAACAGCATTAACTTGTGTATCTTCTTCAGGAACAACAAGTTTACCCTCTTGTTTAGCTTCTTCTAAACTTTCAGCCATAGTTTTCTTTCTAGGCTTAGATTGAACATTACTAGTAACATTATCAAAATTTACCATAACACTTATAAGTTTAAGATTAATATTATTATCAGTAGCAATATTACTCTACTGAACAACACGACAAATATAATAATTAAATATAATACTCCAAATATATTATAATTTATTTATACTATAATTCTAACTAATAATCAATAGCTATATTAAAATAACTAAAATAGTTATAGCAATAGGAATTAACTTACCACGAGTATAATAAATATCAATAGTATCAAGAGTATCATTAGTATAAAGAGAATCAGTAATATCAAGAATATTAAGAATATCATTAGTAATACCACCAGTAATATTAGCATGACTAGTATTAATAGTCATTATAATACTGATAGTATTAATAGTGCTATTATTAGCTAGAACTAATGCTATTGGTCATTATGACTAGAAGTCTTATTAGACTTGGTAATACTGTTAGAGCTAGTCTTAATAACGATTGTATAACTAATCGTCATGACGATAGAGATAGTCATGACGAATATAACTGAAACTGATAGAGATATAACTAGAGATGATAGAGATGAAATAGTTATAACTAAAAGGTTTATGAGAGTTATAACTAGAAGTTATAGGAGAGGTATAATTAGAAGTTATAGGAGGGAAAGGAGAAGTTATAGGAGAAAAAGGAGAAGTTATAACTAGAAGTTATAGGAGAGAAAGAAAGGGAGTTGGAACTAATACTAACAACGATGATATAACTAGAGGTTATAACTAATGGTTATGAAGATATAACTAAAGGTTATAGGAGAGAAAGGAGAAGGAGTTAGAACAAAAGGAGAAGGAGTTAGAACAATAGGTTTAGATTGATTATTAGGAGGATGAAGAGGAGGATGAAGAGGAGGATGAAGAGGATTAGTGGGATTAGTTCGTTTAGCATGACCATCTCCACACGTATCTCCACATTCATCACTACCACAATCACCCTCATCTCCACCATCAACCTCAATTTGACCCTATTTGACCCCACATCCAACTCCACCATCTCATTCTCCACGAAATCCACATTCACCACTTTCATCTCCATATCCTCTTTCTCCACATTCAATACCTCTCGTCACCTCTAATTTCACCTCTAATAACTTTTTGTTATGAGAGTAAATCTCCATGACCAATATCAGTATCAATACCAGTCACGACAGTCATACCAACATCATCTTGTTTCACAAGATGAGTTGTTGTAAGTTCACTAATATAACTAGTCTTATCATCATTAATAGCAATATTGCCCAGCAATATCTTTCGCTGATTCTAGGATATAATATATATATATAATATACTTCGTATATATATATATATTATAAGAAAAAAATTTACATGGCATTTATCTAGTTAATCACCTCTAAATGAGAGTAAATCTCCATGACCAATATCAGTATCAATACCAGTCATAACTAGTTCTATCTCCATTAGTTTCGTCATGACGAATATCATTAAGATTATCATTAAGATTATCATCATGACGAACATCATCATGACGAACATCATCATGACGAACATCATCATGACGAACATCATGACGAGCTAGATTAGTAATGCTAATCCGAAGAACTTGTGGAGCAAGTTCTGAAGCCTCACTAATTCCTATACTACTAGTATCACTAGTAGTATAAGTATGACTAACTCTAATTGTTAATAACTGTAATTATAACTAAATTAATATATAGCTAAATTCATGGGTAGACCCCCCGTGGAGGATGGATGATGAAATAACTAGCTAATATTCAGTAAGTTAAACATTACTACACCTGTATTTTAAACTAGCGTTATGCTATTGCAAGCTAGCTTGCTAGCATAGCTAGTTTAAAATATAGTAGGATGTTTGACATTACCAAATTTAGCTTGATTATTTTATCATTCATTAACATGGAGGTTTATCCATGACTATTAGCAGTATTAATATTAGTATAGCTAAGCTCAACATCATGGGTCATTCGGTGGCTACTGTTGCAAGCAACAGCAGCCATAAGCTTACTAGCTTAACTAGTCTTACTAGTACCATCAGGCTCAATAGGAGATTCTCCACGAACTCCACTTTGAGTTAGAGCAGTATTAATATTACGAGCGATACTTTTTAATTCACCATTAATAACAATTCTAAGTTTATCAACAATGGCATACAGTTTATTAATATCATCAGCATTACTATTAGTAGTTATATTGGTAATAGCAAGAGGAATATTAGCATTAGCAGGATAAAGTTTAGTAAGTTCAACAGAAGTAATAGAATTATCATTCTCAACTTCAATAGTAGTAATAATACGATGTACTTTCATGATGTTTAATATTAGGACAAGACTTATCAGAACTTGCAGCTAGTTTATGACTGATAAGACTTATCAGACTGTTAAGTTCGTTTGCCGCAATATATTTAATGTTGATGATGAGCATTTCCATGTTGAACACTAGCAACAGCATCAGCAAAACTATTGTTGATAACACAAACGCTACCAACCCGAAGGTCAGTAGCGTCATGTTCATTAGAATGGCATGTCGTCATCATTCATTGCAGTAGTAACAAAACTAGCTGCTTTAGCTTTAATCTCACGTTTGGCAGCAATGGCAGCACGAGCGTCCTCCATAATCTGCTTGATAAGTACATTATATGCACCAACAAGAATAGGGTCAGCAGGTTGTTCGATACCTACAATATGATATACATATCTATCATAATCCACAACATTGTAAAGATTGTCTTTACGAGTAAACGGATTACGGTCTTGTACACCAGCAGGTACAAACTGGCAAAGAACTTTGACAGCAACACCAGTCAGATACATACTAGCAAAGCCAGCTTCAGCAGCTTCGCCAACATAATTGACAAATCTACCGTAGAACTTGTCTTTGCGCATTACAAGCAGTATCTGATTGAATGGCATCTGAATAGCGCCAAGCATGCCCATTCGATGTGTACCATCAGGCATACTTTGAGCACCTTTGACAGGACTAGCAATAGTAACAAACGCATTGAGATAAGAATTGCCATTACGACCTGTACGTTCTTGACAATCAATATTAGTAATAACAGTAGTCATTACATAACTATGACCATCAGTACAGATGCGTTTAACAACATCATCAATGGTTTCCACTTGCGCAGAACTTTGGTTATCTGTATTAATGGTAGGTTGAACAGGTTGGTTAACACTAGTAGTTGGTTCAACTACGTTAACATTCTCAGGAGCAGCAGCAGCACCTTGTGCAGCTTGAGCTAAATCTTTTACGTCTGGCATGACTATTAAGTATTTAATTACGCTAATCAGTAGCATTACTGACAGTTGTTTTCGTTTCAACTGCAAAGTATTTAATGTTGATAATGAGCAACATCATCTAGTAGAGATTAATCTCTACTAAGATAACTAACAATAGCCGATAGTATTCCAAATACAACAGCAGTAATCTGTTCATCACTAGTTGGCTCTACTTTCAATGCTAGTATAATAGCTGGCATCATCAGTATGATTGCAACTAACAACAATGGTTTGTTTGTTTTCATAATGATTGGTATTAATAGTTAGTAATGTAATGAGATGAATAATCTCAATATATTTAATGTTGATAATGAGCAGGATTATCATTAACTCTATCAACTTTAGGCGGGGGTAGTCAATCAAGTTTAACATGACCGGGGGTTATACTCACTAGCCCCACTATCACATTAATAAACTTAATTATCACTATCACATTAATAAACTTAATTATCACATTAATAAACTTAATTATCACTTTTATCCCTATCACTTTTATCCCTATCACTTAATTATCACTTTTATCCCTATCCCTATCCCTATTACTATCCCTATCCCTATCACTTTTATCATCATTATCTTCCTACCATCTTTATCTTCACTACCATCTTCACTATCATCATTATCTTCACTACCATCTTTATTACTCTCATTACCATTTCATTCATTATCATTCTTATTATTTTCATTAGCCTCACTATCACACTAATACATATAATATTCAATATCATCATCTTCACTTTCATATTCAATACCATCATTACTATTATATTTATACACTTTATTATTACCTTATTCACTATTATCTTCAACATTATTTTCGTCATATTCATCACTTTAATTTTTCTCTTTTTAATTATTATTACTTTCTCCTAGAATTTGACGGGGGTAGTCAAGACAAGTTTAATGACCCACCCCTTATACTCACTAGCCTCATCAAGACACCAATATACACTATTTTCAATACTATCACTTTTACTATCATCTTCAACATTCTTACTATCATTATCAAAACATTAATATACATTACTATTATCTTCATAATTTTTATCTTCAGTATTTTCATCATTATCACTATCATCATCGTCATTATCCTTATTATTACATTTATCTTCATTATATTTATAATCTTTTTTTAATACTATCATTTTCATCTTTATCATCATTACCAATCCCAATCAATTTTACTAGTATCAACTTCTTCTGCTTCAATTATTTCAGTTTCATTATTTGCTTTATCTATATTATTCTCATTATCATCATATAAATAATCAAGTTCACTTTTATATACTTGTTTATTTTTAATTATAATACAATTATCATCTTTAACTAATCCTATTCTATCTATATAATTAACATTATTATCAAGTTTTATTTTAGAATCATCAAGTTTACCTTTAGTAATAATTTCATGAAATTTATTAATATCACCTTTAAATATAACTCTAGGATTAACTTCAAACATACTACGTTTATCTGTTCTACGAATAATATTAAGTTTTTCTAATGTAACAATAGCATTAGCAAAATCTCGTTTATTACATCCACTTCTAATTCCATTTCTACAAACAGCATCAAATAAATCCTTACTAATTTTAACAACATTAGAATTAAAACAAATAGTATAATTAATAAAATAAAAAAGTTCATGAAGAATTATACTTCTTAATTCAACTATTTTTCTCCAAGCATTAATACCAACATTAGAATCTGTCTCTTATACACATCTGACGCTGCCGACGAACTCTAGGGTGTAGAT
>ENA-OZFY01000431-OZFY01000431.1-human-gut-metagenome-genome-assembly--contig:-NODE-431-length-14267-cov-3.601956_pt1 | contig 14267 bp, 11 predicted proteins | sample MGYA00244652_ERZ653650 | MGnify/ENA primary metagenome ERZ653650 (study PRJEB26926, sample SAMN06165117) | human gut metagenome | biome: ENVO:00009003; feature: ENVO:2100002; material: ENVO:00002003... | reverse complement strand
GTTCGTCGGCAGCGTCAGATGTGTATAAGAGACAGGTACCATCCTCCATGGAGGATTCCATCTCTAATACCTGTGCAATACGGTTTCCACAGGCAACAGACTTATTGACCGTAACGATCAGGTTTGCAAGTTTTACAAGCTCTACTAAAATCTGAGACATATAGTTGACCAGTGCAACCACCTCACCCTGGGTAATCGCTCCTACGTTGACACGACGTCCTCCCTGCCAGATCAATGCTACAATGGCAAAATTAATGATGATATAGGTCAGTGGATTCATCAGGGCTGAGATTTTTCCTACATGAAGCTGCATTCCCGTTAACAGACCATTTTTATGCTCAAACTGTGTAATCTCTTCCTGCTCTTTTCGAAATGCCCGGATCACTCTGCTGCCCTCTAAATTTTCTCTGGTCAGCGAAAGCACTTCATCAAGTCCTGACTGTACTTTTTTAAAGAGAGGGATACTGACATACATAATTCCAAAAACTACAACTGAGAGTGCCGGGATCGTTACAACGAAGATCAATGCCGCTTTGACATCAATGGTAAATGCCATGACCATCGCTCCAAATACGATAAACGGCGAACGTAAAAACAACCGCAGTACCATATTCACTCCCGACTGCACCTGATTGATGTCACTGGTCATCCTTGTGATCAGTGTTGACGTTCCTACCCTGTCGAGTTCGTCAAAAGACAACTTTTGGATATGCTCAAACAATGCATGACGCAGTTTTGTCGCAAATCCGACGGCTGCCTTTGCCGCAAAATACTGGGCGGTAATCGCACAGGTCAGTCCGATAAATGCCAAAAGGATCAGCACCCCACACATTTTTAACACATAGCTGTTATCTCCCGTTCCGATACCGACATCGATGATCTTCGCCATGACCAACGGCACAAACAGTTCAAATGATGCTTCTAACAGCTTAAACAGCGGTGCTAATACACTTTCCTTTTTGTAATCTCTTAAAAATACCAGTAACTTTTTCATCTATCATAAACCTTTCTTATCTTTATCTCTTACCTTATCTCCTGCATTGATTTCTCGTCCTTATCTGTCACTGTCTGCCATTTGACGTTGTCTCTTTTTCTATGCTATAGTTTGTTAGAAAGGAGTACAAACATGATAAGACAAGAAGATATTTATTTAAAAAATACGATCGTACATATTTTAGATTCAACGGTTGGAATGCCGGTTCTGTCTGATACGGAATTAGAACACGGCTCCGACTTTGCTGATTTTATAAAAGCTCATATTGCAAAGATCACCTCCGGTGATGATTTAAAATCCTGCTCTTTTTCTGAGGATTCTGTTGTCCGCGGATACTTAGATGACTTAGAAGAACATGGATTTGTCAAAGTCAGTCAGGATATTTCGACTCATCTTTTTACGATCATGAACCAGAATATCGACATTCCGCCGGCTGACTTTATTATCTGCCATTTTAATGCAAATGAAAACACCTATCTTGCACTTTTAAAAATGAATTACAAAACCTCCTATACACACCATACAGATTCTGACGCTTTTGGCAATACCAATGATATCATAAAATTCAAAGCCATCCTGCCAAATGAGAGCCAGAAACTGACCGAAGCGGCAGTCATCAACCTGACCGACTATCAGATCCAGTTGATTGAAAAGAAGTATGATGTCAACGGTACAAAGACCAACTACTTCTCTTCACTTTTTTTAGGATGTCATGGTTCTTTAAGTTCTAAATCCAAACTGTCCATTGTCACAAAAGAGATTGACAAGGTCCAGAAAAAATATTTTGATGAAGAGGAACAGTATGCGGCTTCCATGAACACCAAAAATATCATCTATACGAAATTAGAAGAGGAAGGTACGCTCTCCATTCCCGATGTCTTAGATAAGGTCTTTCCTGAAAAACCGGAATTCCGCGAAGAGGTCACAGAGAAGTTAGAAAAATATAACATCTCCGAAGCAGAGATCTCTCCACAGAATACTGCCACCTTAAAACGCTATGAAAAGCAATGCCTCTCTACCGATACCGGTGTAGAGATCAAAATCCCTATGGAACAGTACCGAAGTGGGGACAGCATTGAATTTATCACAAATGAAGATGGAAGCATTTCGATCCTCATCAAAAATATTGGGCACATTACATCTAAGATGTAATGCGCCCCATCCATTCTACAGATATTTTTTCTCAAATGCCTCTTCCGTAAGCGGCTTGTCATAATAATAACCCTGAATGTACTGAACCTTCTTCATATCTTTTAAAATCTGAAGCTGTTCATCATACTCTACACCCTCTACGCACATACGGACCCCAATGGTATCTGCTAACTCGGCAACCATCCGTACAAATGTCTCTGCATAGTCATCTTTTCCAAGATCAATGACAAAACATCGGTCAATCTTGATAATGTCGATCGGAAGTTCACGGATATGACTTAAAGAAGAATATCCGGTTCCAAAATCATCCAGTGCGATCAAAGCTCCAAGCTCTTTGATCTTACTCAACACCTTCTTCATTCGTCCGATATCGTTGATCGCAAGACTCTCGGTAACCTCCAGTGTCAGATTCTCCGGTCGCATTTTTGTCTCTTCTAATACAGTACGGATACGTTCCACAATATCATTCTGTAAAAGCTGTACGACAGAAAGGTTTACGTTGATGCGGTACTCCGGATGTCCCATATCATTCCAGTATTTGCATTTTTCACATGCCTTTCTCAGTATAAAATCTCCGATCGGATTGATCAGGCCTAAATACTCTGCAAGCGGAATAAATTCTCCCGGTCCGACCATTCCCATTTTTCCTGAATTCCAGCGTACCAGTGCCTCCACACCGGAGCAGCGTTCTTTTTCGCCGGAAATATCGATGACAGGCTGATAATAGACCTCAAATTCCTCGCAGGAATTTGCTGTTGCATCACGCATGTTCTTTTCCATATCCAGACGTCTTGAAGCCGTATCTTCTCCATCTCCACCGTAATATTCCACACGGTTCTTTCCACCCTTTTTCGCTTCATAGAGGGAAATATCCGCTTTCTTGATCAGATCTGTTACGGTATTGGCATCCTTTGGAAAACGGACTACACCCATACTCATCGTACAGTAATAGTCTGCACTGTGTAAGAACCATGGCTTGCTGAAGATTGCCTGTACTTCCTCTATGATCTGCTCTAACCGGTCATATTGTTCCGGCTTGACAATGATGATAAATTCATCACCGCCCATACGGTAACAACTGTCCTCAATGCCCTTGATCCTGCGCAAACTGTTAGAGATTGCCTTTAAGAGAATATCTCCGTACTGATGACCCAGTCCGTCATTGATATGTTTAAAATCATCCAGATCAATGTATAACAGTGCACCTTCCGTCTTCTGTTCTTTTGCTGTACGGATATACATTTTTAAATCCTGCTCACAGCGCATACGGTTAAACAGACCGGTCAAAAAGTCGTTGTTTGCCTGCTTTTCAATCTTTTGCTGATACAGCTTCTTATCGGTTACATCATAGACGGTACAAAGAGTCACACTCTTTCCGTCTACCCAGTTGATCGTTGCAAACTGCACATCATACCAGCGGTTCGAATCCGGTATATACATCTCTGTTTTCTGCTGTGCTGCCAATCCGTTCGGTTTGTATTTATGGATCAGATCTTCTAAGCTGTGTGTACTTAAAAAGTTGCGGAACAACTCACGGAATTTGCAGTTTGCATACAGTGATTTTTCCTGCTTGATATCTGCCACACAGACTCCGCATCCCATATTTTCTAAGATTGCCTCTAATGATGCATAGGAGCTCGCTAATGAATTCTTTGTAATACGCTTTACTAAAATGCTCTGTACGATCTGTTTGACATCATTTAAAAACTTGATCTCTTCCTGTGACCAGACCCTTGGAAAACGCTCCTCTACAAAGGCCAAATACATGCCGGATTTTTCATTGACACCCAATGGCAGAAAGATTCCCGCACGTCTGTGGTAGGTCTGGAAATATTTTAAGAAATTTTCCGGCAGATAAGTATCTGAAGAGATCAGATATGGTTTTCCGTTTGCCCACGGCACTTCCTCTAACGGCAGATGCCGCATCGTTTTTACCTGCTCCGGGTCATGGAATCCATAATAGCAGATCATGTTCATCATCTGATTCTTATCATCAATCTGAAGCATGCTCGCTGCACTGATATCTAAATATCCACAGACCGACTCTAAGATATTTTCCACAATGTCTGCAAAAGAGTCCTCACTCTCTAATTTTGAGACGATATGTGTCATAACCTCGCTTCTTCTAAGCTCGGCTTTCATCTTTTCTTCCGATTCATGGCTCTTGATAAATGCTTCCTGTGCGATCACTTCTTCTAACTTGACAGCAAAATACTGCTTCGTCAGACTCTCTAAAAAGCTGATGGAAGAATAAAAACGCTCCGTTGTCGTTGTCTTGATATAAGGCGGAACATCCTCTCCATGAATCCCCGGTTCATCTAACACTGCTAAGACAACCCAGATGGCTACCGTCTCTCCACCGATTTTAATGGCAAGTGCACACATCTTCAGGTAGTCTTCTTCTAACTCCTGCTCGATGACTTCTTCAATATCATTTTCTGTCAGACGTTTTAACAGGGCAATATGAAGTCCCATTCCCATCTTCTGATGCAGGTAGTCTAACTCCTTCTTAGAACCATATGCTTTTGTCAGGACACCTTCACTTCTGGTTAAACAAACACAGTAGACATTATTTGCCAGACAAAACCGGTCCTGAAGCATCTGAACCATCTGACTATCCAATAAGGATACCGCAAACTCGCTCCCTCTCTTTGCTCCCTGCTCATCCATCTGTGTCATGTCCCCTTACTCCTCTATCTCTATCATATACAAATACCATTCTTCCTTTTGACGAATACAATATTCTTTTAAAAGGTGCATATCTTTTTGCAGCCGAAGCTGTTTTTTTACAAATCCGGATTCATTGGTATACATGATAATGATACCACCCGGTTTTAAATGCTGTTTTGCTTTTTGGAAAAATTCTGCATAGAATGCATCATGCTCTTCCTTGTTCTTTTTTCCTCTTGTCGGCATATTGGTTACAATCTCATCAAATCTGTGCCGATGTGTAAAATCAAAAAAGTTCTTCTGTATATACGAAATCTCTGCTCCCGCAAGTTCGGTATTCTCTCTTGCACCTTCAATGGCCTGTCCATAAATATCAATACCGTACAAAGATCTCGCCGGAAGTACCTTGTTACGTTCTATCAGCATTGTTCCTACACCGCAAAACGGGTCAAGCACTGCTGCATCCTCTTTTAAATACGGCTTGGCTAAATAGAACATTAATGCTGCCTGTGCCGGATTTATAGATACCGCAAGTGCATTTTTCCGATAGGAAAAACGGTGCATCGGCAATGTATAGAACTTCAGATATGCGTGGAAATCTCCCTCCCGCTTCTGTATCAGACGGATCTCCACTTCATATCTTCCCGGTGTGTTTTTCAGCCTGTACCCACTCTTTTCTTCGAGTGCATAAGCGGTCTTTTTTAAAAAAATGTTCTTCTTATCCTCTGCCATCGGAGCTAAGATCTGCATACGGAAAAAATAAGGTGCATCTCCCTGCAGATGTCTCTCTAACAACTGTAACAGATCTCCCGCTAACAGTCCTTCTGCTGTCTGCTCCGGTTCCAGTAAAAGATTCGTCTTACAGTGGATCGGAAACAATATCTCACGAAACGTCCTGATGTTCAGTACGGATCTTAGATCCTGCGTGTGCAGATGAACACCGGACGGTGCAACTGCCTTTCTTCCCCTGTGGATCTGTTCTGCGGTCATCTGGGCAAATCCCCTGTCCGTGGTCAGAATCATATCACAAGGCTTGTCATATCCGCAAAAGGCATGAAGTTTACTGCTCTCTCCCTGCTCTAAGAGCTTCTCTAATTCTTTTCGTTCTTTTCGGATATGCTTTTTTTCACTCTCCTCTGCCTGCATCTTTTGAAGCTCTTCTAAACGCAATTTTAAAGGTGTAAGGTAATCTGTGCAGTCAAGTTTCTGCATCGCCTTTACATAGTCACTCTTTACAAAAAGCGTCTCTTCATTTTCATATGCCTCCATTAATGCAGGGAGGATTTCCTGATCACCTGTCATTCCTAGGATCAGTGCCGCATTTTTCCTGACCTTTGGATCTTCCTCTTTTAAAAATCCCAAAAATATAGAATTGCCGGCAGAAAGCTCCGACAATTCCTTTCGTGTTTCCTCATCCTTGAGGAGTTCTTTGATTTGTATCAGGTTTTTGCGGACCTCATGCTGATTTTTCAAATCTTCTAATATTACTTCTAACATTTGACTTCCATTCTCTTTTTGCCATTATCTAATACAATTCTACTTGATTTTTTTAAGGTTGGCAACCTCTATTCGGAATTCTTTTCCAATTCAGATGGCAACACTCCATTCTTTTCAATATAGGCGTCTACCTCTTCTTTGAATTTTTTCCACTCGTCTTCATGTTCCACATAATAGAGCGGGCATTTTTTGCCGGTAACATCGTAATGGCGGATCACATCGTCTGTCGTCAGTCCGTAACGTCCCATCAGCCATGCTGTCAGATGTATGAGTGTGTCCTTGGTTTCCTGATTAAATTTTCCTGTTGCATCCGGATGACAACATTCGATCGAAATCGTATCACTGTTCCTGTCATTGGATGCATAGGCAATCTCATTGCAGGGAATACACTGCACGATCTCGCCCTCTAAGCCTATGACAAAATGCGCACTTGCCTTTGTCTTTTTAGAATCTTTCAATCCATTAAAATAGTTCCGGTTCTGTTTTGCGGTTGTCCCCGGATTTGCGGTATAGTGAATGACAATGCCATTTACTTTTTCTAAAGTCATTCCCGGTCTGGAATAATTGTTGATATCCAAAAGGTCTACCTCATAATCCGGTGGGTCTTCCACAATCTTTGGCTCCACCTTAGCGGAAGTCTCTTTTGCACTTTTAAAATGCTTTACGAGACATACTGCCCCTGTTACGATCAGTACAATGATCGTGATAAACAGGGTCCTTGCCAATAATGCCTTTCTTCTCCTCCGCTTCGCTGCGCGTCTTCTCTGCTCCCGAAGTTGTGCTCTTCTTCTTCGCTGCTGTTCCTCTTCTGATAACATAACTGCTGACTCCTTTTGTAAAAGCTCCCCTTTACATCTTCTTGATCCGCTCTAATGCTGCTACCGTATTCTCATAACTTCCAAAAGCTGTCAGTCTGAAATATCCTTCTCCGCTTGGTCCGAATCCGGAACCCGGTGTTCCTACGACATTGGCATTTGCTAACAGATAGTCAAAGAACTCCCAGGAATTCATCTGATCCGGTGTCTTTAACCAGATATATGGTGCATTCACGCCGCCAAATACGGTATAGCCTGCTTCCTGTAAGCCTGACTTGATGACGGATGCATTTTTCATATAGTAAGCAACCTGTTCTTTTAACTGTGCTTTTCCTTCTGCTGAATATACGGCTTCTCCTGCACGCTGGATGATATATGGTGCACCGTTGAATTTTGTTCCGTGACGTCTTGCCCACATACCATGAAGGGAAACATCCTGACGTTTCAGATCTTTTGGTACGACCGTAAAACCAAGTCTGACTCCTGTAAATCCTGCGTTTTTAGAAAAACTTCTGATTTCGATCGCACAGGTCTTTGCTCCTTCACATTCATAAATGGAATGTGCCACATCATCTTCTGAAATATATGCTTCATATGCCGCATCATAGATAATGATCGCACCATTTTTGTTTGCATAATCTACCCATTCCTGTAACTGGGATTTTGTGATCGTCGTACCGGTCGGATTGTTTGGCAGACACAGATAGATGACATCCGGTGTCTCTTTTGGAAATTCCGGTACAAATCCGTTTTCCATGGTACATGGCATATAGATGACATTGCTCCACATCTCGGTCTTTGCATCATAGACTCCGGTTCTTCCTGCCATGACATTGGAATCTACATAAACCGGATAAACCGGATCGCAGACTGCGATCTTACAATCCGCCGAGAACAACTCCTGAATATTAGAAGAATCACATTTTGCTCCGTCAGATACAAAAATCTCATCTGCACTGATGTCACATCCACGGGACTCATAATCATTCTTTGCAATGGTGCTTCTTAAAAATTCATAGCCTAAATCCGGTGCATATCCATGGAAGGTCTCTGCTGCTCCCATCTCATCTACGGCTGCATGAAGTGCTTTGATGATCGCCGGTGCAAGTGGCTGTGTTACATCACCGATACCCAAACGGATCAGGCTCTTGTCCGGATTTTCCTGCTGGTATGCACTGACTTTTTTTGCAATCGTACTAAATAAATAGCTTCCCGGTAACTTCTGAAAATTGTCATTTACTTGAAACATAATTTTCTCCTCTTTTCTTGTTTGATTAGTATTTAAATATTCTACAGATTGATCTCTCCCTCGAAGGAAATGGCTGCCGGACCTGTCATAAATACATGGTTCGTCTCTTTGTCCCATTCGATCTTTAAATCTCCACCCAGCAGATGGATCAGGATCTCTCCATTACAATGTTCGTTGAGTATTGCTGCTACGGCAGTTGCGCAGGCTCCGGTTCCACAGGCAAGTGTCTCGCCTGAACCACGCTCCCACACACGCATCTGCAAGGTATGCTCATCAATGACTTTTACAAACTCTGTATTGATCCGTTTTGGAAAATCTTTATAATTTTCAAATAACGGACCTGTTTTTTCGATCTCAAAATTCTCCACATCATCCATAAAGACCACACAATGTGGATTTCCCATAGATACGCAAGTCATATGATAGGTTGTTCCGTCAATTTCTATCGGTGCATCAATAACTTTCTCACTGTCTGCGATCACCGGAATCTTTTCTGCGATCAGCTCCGGCTCTCCCATATCCACACGGACAAGAACGACCTTTCCGTCCTCCACCGTCAGATCCAGATATTTGATCCCTGCTAATGTCTCTATCGAAATCTGCTGCTGATCCGTCAGTCCTTTATCATAGACATATTTTGCCACACAACGAATCCCGTTTCCACACATTTCACCCTGTGAACCGTCTGCATTATACATGTCCATGGTAAAATCTGCGTTTTTAGAAGGTTTTATTAAGATCAATCCGTCGGAACCGATCCCAAAATGCCTGTCGCTTACGAACTTGGCAAGCGCTGCCGGATCTTCCACCTTTTCTTCAAAACAATTCACATATACATAATCATTTCCGATTCCCTGCATCTTTGTAAATTTCATGTCCATCACTCCTTCTATTATACACTCATCAGACTGAGTACCATCTGTGCTGTCTCCACAATGCTGGTACCGGTGTCCATGCTGCTCTTTTGTATATAACGGTGTGCTTCCTCTTCACTCATCTGGTTCCGTTCCATGAGAAGTTTTTTTGCATTTAATATCAGCTTTTTTTCTTCCTCGGTACGTTCTTTGGGCTGTGCACGCCGTTTCTTTCTCTTCTTTTCATAAGTATACGTCATCATCTCGACGGTCTGCAACAGTTCATGAACTTTTAACGGCATAGAGAGACATACCACATCTGAGACATCCCTATTCATGGTATTACTCTGAGAGCCGACTAACAGCATCTCAAAATTTGCAGGAAGATATGCCTGGATCTCACTGCACATCATATCGGCAAAACGATATCCGCAGATTAAGATTCCCCCATCTAAGGCATTTACATTCTGCAGCGCCTGACCCCCTGTCGTGCAGACTGCATCCACCTGATAACCACTTTTCATAAGAATGCTTCGGATGCTTTTCGCGTTTTCAATTTTAGGAAAAGCTATTACCACATTCATCTTATCATCCGTTCCTATCCTACTGTGTATATCATCTTCGTTTTCCTGCTAAATTTTATACAGGTACTGCTCAATCTCCCAGTCTGTTACCTGTGATGTGTATTCTGCCCATTCTGTACGTTTTGCGGCAATGTAATTCCGGCTGATATGCTCGCCTAAAACTTCTAAAATATATTCGTCTTTTTCTAATTCCTCTACCGCCTCACTTAAAGTTGCCGGAAGTGATTCAATTCCTTCCGCCTTTTTTTCATCTAAACGCATTTCATATACATTTTTTACCACTGCTGCCGGCGGCATGATCTGTTTACGGATACCGTCTAATCCCGCTGCAAGACATACGGCAAGTGCTAAATATGGATTTGCCGATGGGTCCGGACAGCGAAGCTCCACTCTGGTTCCCTCACCGCGGGCTGTCGGAATACGGATCAATGGACTGCGGTTTGTGGCTGACCAGGCAATATAGATCGGTGCCTCATAGCCCGGTACTAAACGTTTATAAGAATTGACCAGTGGATTTGTGATCGCTGTCATTCCCTTGACATGCTCCATAATTCCTCCGATAAAATAATACGCTTCTTTGCTGAGCTGCATTTGATCGTTTTCATCAAAGAAAATATTTTTTCCATCTTTTTCTAAGGACATATTGATGTGCATGCCGGAGCCATTGATCCCATACTTTGGTTTTGGCATAAAACTTGCAAACAGTCCGTGGCGTTTTGCGATCGTTTTCACTGCTAATTTAAAGGTCATGATATTGTCTGCGGTAGCAATCGCCTCATCATATTTAAAATCTATCTCATGCTGTGCCGGTGCTGCTTCATGGTGGGAGGCTTCAATCTCAAATCCCATATCTTCTAAGGTCAGTACCATATCTCTTCTGGCGTTTTCGCCTAAATCAATCGGTCCAAGGTCAAAATATCCTGCTTTTTCATGAGAAATCGTGGTCGGCTGTCCGTCATCATCTGTATGGAATAAGAAAAACTCACACTCCGGTCCTACATTTAAGGTATAACCCATCTCTTTTGCTTCCTCTACCACACGGCGGAGTACATACCGCGGGTCTCCTGCAAACGGCTTGCCATCCGGCCGGTAGACATCACAGATGATGCGTGCTACTTTGCCCTGCTGCGGTCTCCATGGAAAAATTGCAAACGTATCTAAATCCGGATACAGATACATATCTGACTCTTCAATGCGGACAAATCCTTCGATAGAAGAACCGTCAAACATACATTCATTCTCTAATGCTTTTTCTAACTGATTGCTTGTGATCGCCACATTTTTCATGGTTCCAAACATATCCGTGAACTGCAAGCGGATAAATTCCACATCTTCTTCTTCCACTAAACGTATGATATCCTTCTTAGTATACTTACTCATAGCCATTCCTCGCTTTCTCTATATAATCAATCACTTTTTTATATTCCATCGTCCCGCCGAATAGATCCAACGCACTTCCGATCGTCACGTTCAGTTTTCCGTTTCCGCAGATATCTAACTGATGCAGATCATCAAAACTTCCCACACCTCCTGCATAGGTGATCGGAATCTTTCCCCAGTTCCCTAAACGGGATGCCAGCTCTTCTTCTATGCCGGATGCCTTTCCTTCCACATCTACCGCATGGACTAAGAACTCTGCCGCATAACCGGACAATTCCTCTAAAACCTGCTCTGTTACCCGCTCTTTTGTAAACTTCTGCCAGCGGTCCGTTACTATATAATAATCATCACCCTGTTTTCTGCAACTCAAATCCAGCACAAGATGTTCTTTTCCTACCGTCTGTTCTAATTTTTTCAGGTTCTCATAGTTGATCCTTCCATCCTTAAATACATAGGAAGTTACGATCACATGACTTGCACCAAGGTCTAAAAATCCCTTCGCATTCTCTGCCGTGATGCCGCCGCCGATCTGAAAACCACCCGGATATGCCTGCAATGCAAGTTCTGCCTGTGCTTTTGTCGCTTCATAATACTCTGAACCCACCGGATTTAAAAGAATGATATGTCCTCCTTTTAATCCCTGTTCCCGGTACAACTTCGCAAAAAAAGCCGCATCCTGCTCTGCTACAAAATTTTCCTTTGCACGATTTCCCTCATCTAAGAGGCTTCCACCCACAATCTGCTTTACTTTTCCATTGTGGATATCTATGCATGGTCGAAACTCCATCCTGACTCTCCTTTGCATAAAACTCACAAAAAGGATACCACAAAAGTGTACAAAAATAAAGGCAGAATTTCTACATTTTTGATAATTGCGACATTGACTTCCACATTTTTTTTTGCTAGAATTGAAAAAATAATATACATTATCAGACACTTTATATAGTGAAGGAAAGAGAGGAAAATTTCATGGGTACAATTATCGGTGAAGGAATTACATTTGATGACGTTTTGCTGGTTCCTGCATATTCGGAAGTAACTCCAAATATGGTTGATTTATCCACTTATCTTACCAAAAAGGTAAAATTAAACATCCCAATGATGAGTGCAAGTATGGATACTGTAACAGAACACAGAATGGCAATCGCTATGGCAAGACAGGGCGGTATCGGTATTATTCATAAGAACATGTCCATTGAGGCACAGGCAGATGAGGTAGATAAGGTAAAACGTTCCGAAAACGGCGTTATTACTGATCCATTTTCACTTTCTCCAGAACATACATTACAGGATGCGGACAACCTGATGGCAAAATTCCGTATTTCCGGTGTTCCGATCACAGAAGGAACTAAATTAGTCGGTATCATTACCAACCGCGATCTGAAATTTGAAACAGATTTTTCTAAAAAAATCAAAGAATCTATGACTTCAGAGGGACTGATCACTGCTCCTGAAGGCATCACTCTTGAAGAGGCAAAAGCAATCCTTGCCAAAGCAAGAAAAGAAAAATTACCAATCGTTGACAAAGATAATAATTTGAAAGGTTTAATTACCATTAAAGATATTGAAAAGCAGATCAAATATCCGCTTTCCGCCAAAGATGCACAGGGTCGTCTTCTCTGTGGTGCCGGTGTCGGAATCACTGCAAACATGATGGATCGTGTGGATGCATTAGTAAAAGCCCATGTCGATGTCATCGTCGTAGACTCTGCACATGGACATTCTAAGAACATTTTAGAAGCTGTAAAAAATATCAAAAAGACTTATCCTGACTTACAGGTCATTGCAGGAAATGTTGCAACCGGTGAAGCTGTTAAGGCTCTGATCGAAGCCGGTGCTGACGCTGTTAAGATCGGTATCGGACCGGGATCTATCTGTACTACCCGTGTCGTAGCAGGTATCGGTGTTCCACAGATCACTGCAATTATGGATGCATATAAAGTTGCAAAAGAATATAATATCCCGATTATTGCAGACGGTGGTATCAAATATTCCGGAGATATGACAAAAGCAATCGCTGCCGGTGCAAATGTATGTATGATGGGAAGCATTTTTGCCGGATGTGATGAAAGCCCGGGAACTTTTGAATTATATCAGGGAAGAAAATATAAAGTATACCGTGGCATGGGTTCTCTTGCTGCTATGGAAAACGGTTCTAAAGACCGCTACTTCCAGGAAGATGCAAAAAAACTGGTTCCGGAAGGCGTAGAAGGACGTGTTGCTTATAAAGGAAGCGTTGAGGACACGGTATTCCAGTTGATCGGTGGTTTACGTTCCGGTATGGGTTACTGCGGTGCTCCAAATATCGAGACTTTAAAAGAAACCGGTAAATTTGTAAAAATCAGTGCTGCTTCTTTAAAGGAAAGTCATCCTCATGACATCCACATCACAAAAGAAGCTCCAAACTACAGCATTGACGAGTAATTTTTATTTCTATAAACACTTCTATAAGATAGACCAAGAGCGTGAGCTGTTATACAGCTCACGCCCTTTTTATTCTCTGATGATCATTCCCTAACGATTTGCACGATTGTCATCGGCGTTGTTTTCCTGCATACCACTTCTGGTATTGTTGTTGTCATTATCATCGTTTCCGGTCATATCCTCGGCTGCATCTTTGATGCCCTCGCCAACTTCACCAACTCCGTCTACGACACCTTTTCCAACATCCCCTGCTGCATCACCGACATCTTCCATTGCATCGCCGACTGCATTTCCTGCATTGTCAGTATCATTATCGTTATTGTTGTTGTTCTTGTTCTTGTTGCTGCCTGTTGTTTCATCATTTGCAGCATCGTTTGTTACATTATCCTGCGTACCTGTTGTATCATTTACATTATCGTCATTGTTACCGCAGGCTGTAAACGTACCAAGTGCCATTACCAGCATAGCACCAACTATGATTTTTTTGAATTTTTTCATATCAATACTATCTCCTTTTGTTTTGATAGTACTAATATGTCCTTTATTTTCGTATTTATACGATGTTAACTCTCTTTTTCAAATAAATCGGACAATTTTTTCAAAAGCCTGTCTCTTATACACATCTGACGCTGCCGACGAACTCTAGGG
>ENA-OZFY01000358-OZFY01000358.1-human-gut-metagenome-genome-assembly--contig:-NODE-358-length-16301-cov-6.545365_pt1 | contig 16301 bp, 18 predicted proteins | sample MGYA00244652_ERZ653650 | MGnify/ENA primary metagenome ERZ653650 (study PRJEB26926, sample SAMN06165117) | human gut metagenome | biome: ENVO:00009003; feature: ENVO:2100002; material: ENVO:00002003... | reverse complement strand
TGTAATTCATAGACTGTATCTATTATTTTACGGAGATTTATACATGACACTCAATAAAGTAAAAAGCGCGTTTGATTTTTCGCGCCTAATAAACTCTGTTTGAGGCGGCATTTACTCCCACTAGACTAAGGAATTATGAGAGCATATACCACCGGTGTGCAGCGCAGGGCAAGCGGACATCCGGCAAATGCTCACAACAAAGTCTAAAAATAATATACACCATTTGATAGACAAAAACTATAGATTTCGTATAAAAGATGCATTGGACATTTATACATTTTTGCTGTACCTTGAATGTAACAAGAGTGCATTGCACTTTTTGATTGTTAAAAAAATCACATACTTTGTATATCGCAGCCTTTGATAACAAATATTGACAATCAGTTTAATGAAACAAAACTATAATGTAATGAGAGCAATTTACACTACCGCGTGCCCACCCGGTTAGCAGATTAAGGAGAAAAAATACTATGAAAAACAAATATCCACATATTTTTGAGCCAATTACAGTACGCAGAATGACAGTAAAGAACCGTATCGTCATGACTCCAATGGGAACTAACTACGGTGAGCAGAACGGAGAAATGAGCTTTCTCCACATCAACTACTATGAGCAGAGAGCAAAGGGCGGCACTGGTCTCATCATCGTTGAGAATGCAAGCGTTGACTCTCCGCAGGGTTCAAACGGAACAACACAGCTTCGTATTGATCTGGACAATTACATCCCAAGACTTTTCAAGCTCTGCGAGAGTGTTCACAAGCATGGTGCATGTATCGCAATACAGTTAAATCACGCCGGTGCTTCTGCAATGAGCTCACGTATCGGAATGCAGCCTGTATCAGCATCAGACGTACCTTCAAAGGCAGGCGGAGAAATCCCAAGGCCTCTCGAGAAGGATGAAATCATGCATATCGTAAAGAAATACGGTGAGGCAGCCAAGCGTGCCCAGATCTGCGGCTTCGACGCTGTTGAAATCCACGCAGGACACTCTTACCTTATCAGTCAGTTCCTTTCACCTATCACAAACAAGAGAACTGATGAGTTCGGCGGCTCTGCAGAGAACCGTGCAAGATTTGCAAAGCTGGTTATCGAGGAGGTTCGTAAGCAGGTTGGACCTTTCTTCCCTATTTTCGTCCGTATCAGTGCAGACGAGCTCATGGAGGGTGGAAACACACTTGAGGATACACTTGAGTACTTAAAGTATTTTGAGAAGGAAGTAGATGTATTCGACGTATCATGTGGTCTCAACGGATCTATCCAGTACCAGATTGATGCAAACTACTTACCTGACGGATGGCGCTCATTCATGGCAAAGGCTGTAAAAGAGAAATACAACAAGCCATGTATCACAGTAGGAAATATCCGTGACCCACAGGTAGCCGAAGATATCCTTGCAGGAGGCGATGCTGATTTCATCGGTATGGGCCGTGGACTTATCGCTGACCCTGAGTGGGTTAATAAGGTAGAGTTCGGAAATGTGTGCGATATCAGAAAATGTATCTCATGTAACATCGGATGCGCCGGACACAGAATCGGTCTCAACCAGCCAATCCGCTGTACAGTAAACCCTGCCATAAACAGCGGTGAGGATTACATGAAGACAAAGGTAAATAAGCCTTGCAACGTGGTTGTAATCGGTGGTGGTACTGCCGGTCTTGAGGCAGCCTGCACAGCAGCAGAGGTTGGATGTACAACCTTCCTCATTGAGAAGAAGGCAGAGCTTGGCGGACTTGCATCAGTTATCTCCAAGATTCCTGACAAGAAGCGTCTTGCAGACTTCCCTAACTACATGATTCACCGTGCAAGCAAGCTTCACAACCTATTTGTTTTCAAAAATACATCAGCAACAGTTGATATGGTAAAGGCCTTAAACCCTGATATCATAGTAAACGCAACAGGCTCTGTACCTACTCTCCCACCTATCACAGGTCTTCACGATCTCGTTGACAAGGATGGCACAAATGTTGCAACAGTCCTTAAGATGATTGAGCGCATCAATGAGTATCCTGAGGATATGAAGGGACAGAAAATCGCCATCATCGGCGGTGGTGCCGTAGGTCTTGACGTGATGGAATTCTTCACAGAAAGAGGCGCAGAGGTAACAATGGTTGAGATGCTTCCAATGATTGGAAACGGACTTGACCCTGTCACAAAGTGTGACACAAACGCAAAAATGGCAAAATACGGTGTAAAACAGATGACCAACACTGCCCTGCAGGAGGTTAAGAATGACCGTTTCATCGTAAAGAATCCAGAGGGTGAGATTGAGGAAATCCCATTTGATTACGGATTCATCTGCCTTGGTATGAGAGCCAACACACCTGTTCTTTCAGAGATTGATGAGGCTTTCCGTGATACCAATGTTGAAATCGTAAATATCGGAGACAGCAAGCGTGCCCGCAGAATCATTGAGGGTACAGAGGAAGGTAGAAATATCTTAAACGTGCTTGCCCGTCACGATTATTTATAAATTCTCCTTTAAAATAATAAACCTATAAAAACTCCTAAAAAACAACAGCTCGCGGGAAACCGCGAGCTGTTGTTTTATCATATTCCTATATAACAGGAAGATATCTAATGATATTGTAATAAGAACTTAAATCTAGCTGAAGAACAGTTTCTTCACATCATCAACCGGCATATCCTGTCCTGTGTAAAGCTTGAATGCGGCGACGCCCTGCCATAAGAGCATTCCCTTTCCGCCTACGCATGTGCAGCCTGCATCTTTTGCTTCGCGAAGAAGCTTTGTCTCCTGCGGATTGTAAACTGCATCTGCAACTACAAGCCCCGGTCTGAAAGCTGAAAGATCTTTTACCACGCTCTGATCATCCAGAGGCTTCATGCCAACGATTGTTGCATTTGCAAAGATATCGCTTGACTGGATTTCCTCTGTCATCTTGGCTGTATCATCAATATCGTATACATTTACAACACACTCAGGAACTGCTTTTTTGATCTTCTCTGCAGTCTGTAGTGTACGCTCGAAGAAAGCATCATTTTTGTTGAAAATAGTAATCTCACGAGCTCCATCCAATGCGCACTGCACCTGGATAGCTGTAGCGGCTCCGCCGCCTCCGGCAACTGTGATTTTCTTTCCTTTGATGTCAATTCCGTGATCCTTTAAGTTGTGTACGAATCCCTCACCATCTGTGATGTGTCCTGTAAGCTTGCCGTTATCATTTACTATAGTGTTTATGGCTCCGATAATCTGGGCTGCCGGTGAAAGCTCGTCCATATACTTTGCAGCCTCTACCTTATCAGGCATGGTCACATTACATCCACGCATGTTGAAGGTCTTCATTGCTGCAATAGCATCCTTAACCTTGTCTTCTTTTATATCAAATGCAACGTATGCATAGTCCAGACCGAGTTTTTCAAAACTATAATTGTACATAGCCGGTGAACCCGAATGACCGACCGGTGATCCTATGAGTGCTAATAAGCCTGTGTGACCTGAAATACGCTTTTCCATTGTAAATCCTCCTAAGTGTTTCGTTTTGTATTATGATAACTCTTTTATAAGACATGCGCAAGCACTTTTTTCATTTAAAGCGTTAAAGTTTATTTTGTTCTTTTCCTCATCTTTATATATTCACGAAATACAGGCCGGATTGGATCAGAAATATCCTCCGGAATATCATCCACATCGAAAAACTTAAGCTCCTCGACTTCCTCCTCCTGGCGCTTTATGGTGCCATGATATTTGCGGCATATGTATATGATTTCCACATTATAGACTTCATCGCCGTTAGGATAGATGTAGTGAGTCTCCTCGCCTGAATTGATATAAAACAGATCCATCTCGTCTGCAACAAGTCCCATCTCCTCAAAGAGTTCTCTTTTTGCAGCCTCCTCAACAGTCTCTCCAAGCTCTATAGAACCGCCTGCGTAGCCCCACTGGTGATTGTCTGTACGCTTTCCGAGAAGCACCTGTCCGTTTTCATTCTCAATTATGATGCTTGCTCCCGCCTGCAGTAAAGGGGCATGTCCGACCACCTTTCTAAGATCCATTATATAATTGCTCATTTTGTATCCTTTCTTATTATCTCATCAAGCAAAAAATCCGCTGTACTATAATACCTATAGTATAGCGGATTTCAAATATGTTTTCCATATATAAAGCACATAAAATTCATCAGCTCACAGCCCTGTATTCCTCAAGCGCTTCCTTAGCCCTTGGCGTAAGCCTGCGTGGAACCGAAATCTCAACAGTCACATACTGGTCTCCCTTTACTGAAGGATTCTTCATGCTCGAAATACCCTTGCCCTTGAGACGTATCTTGCTGCCGCCCTGTGTACCTGCCTTGATGCTGCACTCCACATCTCCATAAAGAGTATGCACCCTCGCCTTACCACCGAGAGCTGCTGTCGTAAACGGAACACGGATTGTACTGTATACATTCTGTCCTTTACGCTCAAACTCCCTGCTCGGTGTCACATTTACCTTGAGAAGCACATCTCCGGCTGCACCACCGTTTCTGCCCGGATTGCCCTGTCCTTTAAGTCTGACAGTCTTGCCCGACTCGATTCCCGCCGGAATATGGATGGACAGATTGGAAACCTTGCCTGTGGACGGATCCTGTAATGAAATGGATTTCTCGCATCCGAAAACAGCCTCGTCAAAAGAAATCGTAAGGTCAGCCATAACATCAGAACCCTTGCGACCGGCTGAACTTCTGCCACCTGAGAAATTACTCCAGCTACCGCTATTTCCGGTAAATCCACTGTTACCACTTGTACTCCAGCCACTGTGATTACCGCCACCATGTGAAAACATATCTCCGAACATTGAGAAAATATCATCCATATCCCCGGAGCCGTTCTCAAAATGAAATTCCTGATGTGTAAATGGTCCGCCATTTGAGCTGTATGAGCCACTGAAAGAACCATTGCCGCCGAAGCCGCCAAAGCCACCGAAGCCACCCTGTGCAGCCTGTCTTGCAGCCTCCTCGGAAAAGCCCTCCTGCAGACCTGCAAAGCCAAACTCATCATAGAGTTTACGTTTTTTTTCATCACTGAGGACATTGTATGCTTCCGTGACATCCTTAAACATCTCCTCAGCGTGCGGATTGCCTGCATTTGTATCAGGATGATACTTCTTTGCCAACTTACGATAAGCCCTCTTTATTGCCTCTTTATCCGCACTCTTGTTCACTCCGAGAGTCTCATAATAATCTCTCTTTGCTGCCATTATACTCACCTGCCTTTCTATTTACCTGTAACAATTTATCATCATAATTAAACAATATACATTACACCATATAGTATAAGCGGACTGCACAGGCAGCCCGCTTATCATTTGCAATATCTGATTATCCCTCGATGGAGATACATTTCTTTTCCTCAACCTGTGGTTTAGGCTGCTTCTTTGGAATATCCAGACGAAGGATTCCATGCTTGAAGGATGCCTTTATGTCATCCTGCTCAATCTCGTCACCCACATAGAAGGTTCTCTGACAGCTTCCTGAGTAGCGCTCTCTGCAGATATACTTCTTGCCATCTTCCTCTTTCTGATCTTTCTCTAAGCCTTTCTCTGCTGTAATGGTCAGATAACCATTCTCTAAAGAAGCCTTAATCTCATCCTTTTTGAATCCCGGAAGATCCATCTCAAGCTCATAGCCTTTATCGCTTTCCTTGATATCGGTGAGCATCATTCTCTTTCCGTTGTGTCCGTATAATTTCTTCTGTGCCTTCTGTACGTCCCTGTCATCATACCAAGGATCATTGAACCATGGATCACTGAAAAATGTATCAAATAAGTTGTTGTTTGTAGTTGTTAATAACATAGGTCATACCTCCTTATATACCTGTAACTTTCCTTTTGGAAATTTGCTTTCTTTTGTTTACAAGTATGTTATAGCACCATTATTAGCACTCGTCAATAGCGAGTGCTAATAAAAATTATAAACTTTTTATTAACCAGTACAACACAACCTTATCTTCTGCGGATAATACTGCAGCACCATATACAGCTTCATCTTATCTACCCTGTTCCAGTCTTTCTTTGATACCTGCTGCTCATTCATTGTATATGGTATAACAAAGGACGCCTCCTCACCGGCATTAAGCTTTATCTCCAAAGCTTCCAAAGTTGGATTTAATTTAAAAAACAGCTCCATGTCATACTGATTACCATTAGTTCCCATTTCAAACGTAAGGCTTGTAAGATCAAGTGATGTTGTATCGTCCTTTACTTTGGTAACTGACAAGGTTATAAGCCCCACACGCACACTGTCAAAAGGACTTTCTGAGCCATCATCCATCTGATTATATACATAATCCGGACATTTTTCTTTTAGGAGACTGCCATCGCCCCACTCCCATCCGGTCTGCTTTATCTCATAATTTCCAAGCTTAATAGTGTCATTTTCTGTATATGTGATGACCTTTGGGGATGGATAGCAATGATTCAGATAAACAATCCTTGCCAAAACAGCAATCATCACAATTCCTATGAGCATTCCCGATAAAAGTCTTACTTGTTTTGATTTCCTTTGCTTCATAATAAATTCTCCTCGTTACTTCAATTTAAACCTTCCGCTGTCCACCAGATAGATTACATCGGATAGATTTTCAAGCTCATCCTTATCGTGAGAGCTAAGCAGTATAAGACTTCCTTTATCACGCATATCCCTTATGATTTCTGACAGTTTTTCCTGTCCCTCCTTGTCCAGGGCGTTAAAAGGTTCATCCAGCAAAAGAAGCTTTGGTTCCTCCATAATGGCACAGGCAATACCCAGTCTCTGCTTCATTCCAAGAGAATATTTTCTATATTTTCTCTTGTCTTGCGGATTCAGTCCAACCGTTTCAAGTGCCCTGCTTATATCCACTTCACCTTTATTTATTGATGCAAGCATTTTTAGATTGTCATAGCCTGTATAACTATCTATAAATGCAGGATTCTCAATAAGCATACCTATCTTTTCTGGAAAAGCCATATTTTTTCCAAGCACCTTTCCATCAATCCTGATGCTACCGCTTGTAGGATACATAAGTCCGCTTACCGCTCTCATCAGCATTGTCTTGCCGGAGCCGTTTACGCCCTGAAATCCATATATATTACCACTTTCCAGTGTCATGCATACATCATCGAGTACCAGAGCATCCTTTATCTTTTTAGAAACATGTTCTATCTCTATCTTCATAAAAATACCTCACAAAATATTTTTTCTGTTAAAATACACACTTCCAGACACAATAGAAACCACCATCACAATAATGCAGCTTATTATTCCGGCAGCCGCATCCATTCCGAGCGCACAGATTCTGTTGTTTCTGATGATCATAAGATAATTTCCCATAAGAAACGGACTCACCCAGTAAACAGACACCACAAGATAAACTATGGAAACAATATATCCAGCGATCGCACCGGCAAAAACACTGATAGTAAGCTGCACCACCGCAATTGTACAGGCGCATAACATTGGCAGTATCAGCCATACAAGCGCTTCATTTCCGGTCGAAAACTGCTGCATATCTATTCCCATTTCCATAAGCATATCATCAGGCTTTGTGCTCCACTTCCCGATTGCACATGTCACAGCCGCAAGAACCAGTATCATTGCAGCATAATACATAATCACATTTATGACCGTCCATATGTACTTACTCCATAACCACTTAAACCTGCTGCCAGACAATATCAGTGTCTTTTTGCCTGCACCATACAGATCTGACAATGGATAAAATCCTACCATAAAAAATAAAAATGCATAAAACAAAAACCATGACACCGGAATGGTAAATACGCTGTCATCTGTCTTTATGTATGGCGGCATACCCTGAAGTATATTTGTAAAGTATGCCAAAAATCCAAGCTCCGGTGAATTTACACTAATATCACTGACGGTGATAAATGAAAAAAATACAAATATGAATACTCCGACTATCCATTTTATCTTGTTTTCCCTAAATCCTTTTCTGATATCATATAAGATCAGATTTACAAAAATTCTCCTATTCATAAGCAACAAGCTCTTTCTTTACCGCATGTATGTAAAATATAATATTTACCACTATAAGGATAATAAACGCACAGATCACAACCCGGATATCATTTCTAAACGGTGCACTTGGTCTAAGAAACATTACCGGTGATAAACTCACCCTGTTTACAAAATGAACCATGCAAAACACAAATATGTATATGATAAACGGTGTCAGCAATATCCAGAACCGGTTTCTTACAAAATTAACCGCCCACAACACCGCACAGTTTAAAAGTCCCCAGAAGCAGCCATCAATCAGCACAAAAATCAGATTGTATACAAGTGGATGTGTATAAAATACCCCTGACATGATATCCATTGCCGCTACCGGGAATGTGCCTGTTCCTACCTGTGGTATTACCATCGGAAATACCATTGCAGTAAGCAGAAAGTCAAACATCAGTGGTATCATTCCAATAAGCGCACCGCTTACAAATGCAGCTCCATATTTTGCTCTTATATAATCGCTCTTCTTTCCTCTTGATATGATCTGGGCAGCATACCCTGATTTAACATCAAAATAAAAGCTTCTGCCATACGGTATTGCACACAAAGCAGGCATTATCAGATAAAGCAGCAACGGCTGCACACTTGCATTATCCGCACCTATCCATTTCTCATATGCAGACAATGGATACGTGTCGGAGTAAATATACATCCTCCATATCCACACATTTTCCATAAAATGCCATACACATATTGCAAACGCAACACACAATGTGGCAGCAAATAATCTATTTCTAAAAGCACGTTTTATTTCGAGTTTAAATATTCTATTCATAACTACAGCTCCAGTTTAAAATATTTCTTCACCGTATCATTGGTTTTTGAATCTTTGCCCTCTATACAATAATAAATATACTTAGAGTCTTCAGGTATTCCCTCATCCTGAATAATATATCCAAGCTCTGATGTAATACACTCGCCTTTGCCTAAAACATAATGATATACATCACTTTCATCTCCTCCAAGCCAATAGTTGTCTATATATACACAATCTGAGTTTTCCTGTATTCTCTCCATATCATCCTTGATGGCATACAGAACACCCACATTTCTATTACCTTCAATCTGCTTATCATCTCCATCCTTATAAGTGATTGTCAACGTTATAAAAAGATAACTATAGCCATTGCTCAGGTTATAATTTTCATCTATATTTCCTTCACAGCTATCTTTCAAAAAATCTGCAACAGTATCCTTATTTCTGTTTCCAAACTCCGTTGTATGCTCGTACTTTTCAATTTTATAAGTAATTCCATTTATCTCAATTGTATCATCAACTGACACGATATCGTCTTTGTTAACATACTCCGCATCCTGCACATACGTAGCCGGAGCCTGGTCTACTACACCGGTGTCACCTTCTGTCTTTGAAGCCTCATCCTTTACAATACCGGATTTTCCCTCTAGCTTGGCATTTGATTGTGAGCAGGCTGAAAGCCCCGCTGCCATCATAATCACTACCATTATTGCTGTAATTTTCTTTTTCTTCATAGTTTCTTCTCCTTGATTGATTGCTGATGTTTAATTGTTATGATAATTATAAACCTGTGATGTGTCATAGTTGTAAAATAAAAAAATCCATTGCAATTTTAATTATTGCAATGGATTTTTGTCACGACTTTACTATCAACCTATTTATCAGAATATCTTTTTATTAAGTCTATTTACTTATCCGATACCACCTTACAGCGCTTCTTATGAAATGCAATTCCGTATTTTATGATATTGCATCTGCCCTCTTCACGAAGTACAGCATCATATCTGCGTGTATTTATCTGATTCATTGCATCTTCACAAGATTTATCCAATCCTTGAAAAGACGTTGCATATTTGACCTCTATGATAATTCCCGAATCAGGATCCTCCGGTTTTATGATAATGTCACTGAATCCATCCCCTGATTCCCTGTTCGATTTGATCAGCCAGTTCGGATTGCTTCCTCTCAAAAGGCCAAGCAAAAGACCATGGTAGAAATTTTCTTTCTGTCTATCGCGAGCCTTAGTGTCCAGAATACTTATCATACGATCCAGGATTATATTGAGCTGTCTCTGAATCTTTTCGGTGTCAGCCTCAAGAATAGCCTTTGACAGCACTCTGATCTCATCATTGTCCTTTGCTACAACTTCCTTGAACCATTCCTGTATCTGCAGAATAAAAACTTCTCTGACCTCTTTGTTTGGGATAACAAGTTTAAGTGCATAATTCTCACTATCCGGCAATTTCACTTCACCTACTTTTGTCAGGTATCCTGTAGTAAAAAGTACACTCCATATATTATCTATATTTTTGTCTATTTCATTGTACGTAAGTTCAAGATGAACCACTTTTTCAATAGCCTCTCCGGCAATTAAGCGCTCAACCTCATCCTTGGTTGTCGAATCAGCTATATTTATAAGGCGTCTTACAAGGCTGTTTCCGCTACTGTTTATCCAGTAAGTCTGTGGTCTGGCAGTTGGATTGGCAACAAGATTGTCCACATAATTTATAACATCCCAAGGACAGTATACATCCACATTACCAAAATGATAACCATCATACCACTCCTTTGCCTCTTCAAAATGTGATGCCAGTCCATAGTCTGCAAGAAGATTTTTCACCTCATCATCCGCAAATCCAAACTGCTCGTCAAATCTGGCATCAAGAATCGATAAAACTTTAAAATTATTTATTCCGGTAAAAATGCTTTCTTTCGAGATACGAAGACACCCTGTAAGAATTGCAAATTGTAAATAATCATTTGTTTTTAAAACTTTTCCCAAAATACCTCTGATAAGCTCGACCATTTCATCGTAGTAACCGTGCTGGAATGCTTTATCCAGCGGTACATCATATTCGTCTATTATAAAAATAGTATTCTTGCCATAGTGTTTAGTCAAAAGCTGAGATAACACTTTTAATGATGAAATAACCACACCATCACTCATATGATATTTTCCATCTTTAATCTGTATAATTCCCTGATACTGCTCTTTTTCATTTTTACTAAGCTTATCACTATTCATTAGGAATGAAAATCCATTTGCTATTTCACCTATTATCTGGACAAGTGCATCATATGCCCTGTCAAACGTTAACCCGTTAACATCTTTAAATGATATAAACACAACCGGATATTTTCCCATGTATTCATTGCATAAAGCTGTATTTTGTGAAATATACAAACCATCAAATATAGATTTATCCGTACCTATTTCAAAAAAGCTCTTAAACATACTCATATTAAGAGTCTTACCGAAACGACGCGGACGGGTAAAAAGATTTACTTCTCCCCAATTTTGCAGGAGCTGCTCTATAAGCCTCGTTTTATCTATATAATAAAAGCCCGATTTTCGTATTTTTTCAAAATTATCTATTCCAACCGGTAATTTTAATGTTCTATCCATCAAAGCCTCCATAAAAAAATCCGCTATAACTGTTAATCATAGTATAGCGGATTATTTTATAAAATACAATAATTGTGTTATTGGGTTCTCTTTTACATCTTACTGACCTTTCCATCCTCTATCTTCATGACCTCATCACACAATATTTCTATATCCTCATGTATGTGACTGGCTAAAATAACCAGTTTCCCCTGCCCTTTGAGATCAAGCAGTATTTCTCTTATATCACTTACGCCTATACTATCAAGTGCATTCATCGGCTCATCCAGTATAAGAATGTCCGGATTTTCCATCATAGCCTGTGCAAGGCCAAGTCTTTGTTTCATTCCGAGAGAATAATGCTTTACTGATTTTTTATCGTCCGGATCCAAACCAACAGTTCTAATACATCTTCTTATATCATCATCTGTTATCGTTCCTCGTATTGATGCAAGATACTTCAAATTTTTAAAACCTGAATAATGTGGTAGAAATCCGGGATTTTCAATTATAAAACCTATATTTTCCGGAAAATCCACATCTTTTCCTACTATTTTCCCATTGACTGACACCGTGCCATCAGTTGTATCCATCAATCCGCAAACACATTTAAGCAACACTGTTTTTCCTGAACCGTTTCGTCCTATTATTCCATATATTTTCCCAGATTCAAATTCCATACATACCTTGTCCAATACTAAATGCTCTTTAAACTTAACCGTAACATCATCCAATTTAATCAAACTTTTATTTTCCATTTTTCAACCTCTTTACCAGTTTTCCCTTATGATTTGAAACAATGCATAATATTCCCAGCCCAATTAGCGTTATGCTAAAGAACCTAAATGTATATCCAAGATTGAGCCCCCATTTTGCCGCATATCCATAATACAGCTCTAACTGAGACAAACTCATAGGTGAAAACTTATACGCATAACCCATCCAATCATTTGCTATACACACATCCAGCACCGATAATATAATACCAATAACAGTTCCTACACCCTTACCGGTTATTTTATTGCCCCAATATATCACCAGTCCCAGCCATAACACACTGCAAAATTCGAGTATAATACTTATTACCAGTGCAGAAAGAGGTGTGTAATTTGCTATTATATTTGGAGACACCGCTAATTGTATGCCATACTGTGTTCCTGCGTTAGTTTTACCTAATGTTCCCCATATTTTACCCCATTCTCCGGAAAAATCTATCCTGGTTATATATGGAATTATGCTTGCAGCAAAAATACCTGCAACATATATAAGTGTCATTTTAATAATATATATGACTTGTCCAAGTCCCCATGCCGTTTTTCCGGAACGTGATACCATATACCGATATGTCTCATTTTCATATGGCGCATTTCCGAAAATAATAATCGCACATGCTGCTATTATAAACTGTACTCTATAGTTGTTTATAACAAATACAAAAGCATACGGTGTTACTTTTACATTAACAATACTGCTAAAAGATGCAATATTGGTAAGTGATTCCATTACATATATCATAGCCACAAATATTGCAATCGGAATTCTTATATTCTCATATAACATACGCAGATTATATCTTGATACCCGGTTTGCTTTAATAAATAGTTCCACTTTTTAAGCCCTCCTTCATTTTTCCAACAAAAAAAGCACCTATAAGTGTGACAATTGTAAGTGATATGGCAATAGCTATAATTAGCGTCAATCCACTTGATTTTATAACTACCTGCCCTATAAGAATCATATCTGGTCTAACCATATCAGGTACCCTTATTATCTGAAATATCCGCACCAGCACATAGCTTCCCAAAAAAGGAGAGAGAAGTACTACCATAAAATCGCTTGTATACAATGATACACAAAGAGCCAGACTTGACCATATAACACCACGACAAAATGCCAATATACTCAACGTCAATATATATAACTGCGGATAATATACAGCGCTCCATTCATGAAAATAATCTGATACTACTGCTCCCTCAAACTCATCTCCTGCAATAGGAAATCTCATTGCAAGCATTAAAAACAACAATACAGTTCCACATACTGCAACAAATCCTCCGGATATAGCACTAACGATAAATTTTGCAAATATATATCTGTTTTTTCCTTCTCTGGAAACAATATAGGAAACAGCTTTATTATTTCGTTCCTGACACAAGCTTACAGAAAATGGCAATGCTGTAAATACCGGCAGCATATACTTGGTACACATTCCACCAAAAGCAGCATTGGAGAAAAAATATCCTACATATCCCTGTCCGTTTCTTAAGCCGGCTATCAAATCGTTAAATGAATCAAAGCATATTGAAAAAATAATACCTGCTATCGCAATTATAAGTCCTGCATTTATCGTCCTGCCAAATTCTGCCCTAATGACTTTATTCATGCTATTTCATCTCCCGTAATTGCATTTATTCTAATTGTATATCGACCATCTTCAGCACCATTTCCATTTACTTCAAAATCAAGACACCATACAGGAATAAGTTTTATATCCGTAAATGAATCATTCTGCAAAAGTGGGAAATATTCCATCCATATATTAGTAACTTTATATTCATCCGTAAGTATCACGTCTCCGAATTTCTTATTTAAAGCCTCTGTAATTCCCTTTTCTCCGATAATATCAACATTTGCATTACATACATCAGGCTCCTCCATAATTCCTGATACAAAAACTGATTCTATTCCTCTATTTGATATCATAACCTCAATGTTTACAGGCTGTGTAATCAGCACATCTCTTGTCTGCTGCAATATCGGATCATCATTTGCATACACCTGCAGACCGTCTATCTTTATTCCATATGTAAAACAATAGATTTCTGTATCTGTCCCAAATGTCATGCTCTGCTGTTTTTTTGCACTTAGAAGGTCTTTATAATCAGAATCCTGTTCCATATTACTTTGTATATTGTTTAAATCAGCACTATTAAATGCCGTAATATTCTCTTTACCAAGCTCGCCCGGTATTCCCATTTTATCAGTCAGTTCTTTTACCTGTGCCCTTGCCTCGGTTATTGATTCAAACTGTAGCTCCTTAGTTTCTGCAAGCTTTTTTTCATCTGCATATCCACAAAGTAACTGCAGATATGATGTATCATCATCCTTAGAATAGCTCATTGAACCTGCTTCTCCACCAATATAGGAATCGTCATAATTAAACCCTCCGGCATCATCTTTTACCAAGTCTGATTCTTTTATGTCCGGATACAAATATGCCATAATATCCTTCAGATTAAAATCTTTTAATTTAGTGTTATATTCATTTAACTGTGTTTCAGGCATTTGCAAGGTTGCATCAATATATAGATTTTCATCAATTTTCTTATTTATTATTTCTTTGCTTCCTGTTTTTTCAGTATCTTGAGAATTAATTTCTGTATTATATTTTTTTGTATTGTTTATTTCATTACTATTGTTTGAAGATGTACATCCAGCTAGTGTCAGACCTAATCCACATGTAACTGCGCATACTTTAATTAGTGTTTTTTTATTCATTTATATCAGTTTCCTTCTTATAACCTGTAAAGGCCAAGGCATAATCTGCCTTGGTCTTGATAATGCCTAATATGTTACTCTTCCTATAACATTCAATTGACTACTTGATGTACTGCAATCATCTTTCTTTCCTCTCATATAATACAATGTTGACTTCTTGGCACTTTTTGTATATGCATATGATCGCGATGTTTCCTGAGACGTATGCTTTACATAATTACTCATTGTAGCATTGTCTGCTGCTCTTCTTATTCTTGTTCCAAATACATTATTAGAATATATACTACTGCTGTTTATAGTCAGATAATATCTTTGCTCTGTATCATTCTTTGTTCCGGAATTACTTGAAACGAATCCCTCAGGACTATAGAATGTAAAATTGTATCCTACAGTATTTGCCATTGTTGGAACTGCACTTGACGCAATTATCATTACGGCTGTCAATGCTGTAATTATTTTCTTCTTCATAAATTTCTCCTTTGCGTTTAAAATCTCATTAATAAGTTACATAACAATAATTATTGTTGTTCGAAGTTGATGACAATTTCAATTATCTTCATCTTTCTATTTTTTTCAATACACGCCAGGCAAGCGGCAGATAAGTATAAATACCACCGGCAGCTTTACGCATAAAGCCGGCACGCAGCATTAATTGGTGACTAACAACCTCCGCCTCTGCAGGTACCTCACGCAAAGTAGGAGCATACAGTTTGGAAACTCGCATTATTTCATCTTCCTCTCAACCAAAATTTTCTTAATTTCATCAAACAGCTCGTCAACGATTTTATCTTCGCTGACTTTTTTTATGATCTCGCCTTTGCGGAACAGCAGGCCCTCGCCAATACCGCCGGCAATGCCTATATCGGCCTCCCTGGCTTCACCAGGTCCATTAACTACGCAGCCCATAACTGCAATCGTAATTGGTTCTGCTATTTCGTTTAAACGGCGTTCGACCTCTAAAGCAAGCTTTTCCAGATTGATTCTGGTCCTGCCGCAGGTTGGACAGGAAATCAAAGTCGGCCCATATTCTCTAAGCCCCAAAGCTTTCAAAATATTATAAGCAACCTTTACTTCATTAACCGGATCCCCGGTAAGCGAAACACGAATCGTATCGCCAATACCTTCCGCCAATAACGTACCTATACCAACTGCCGATTTTATAATCCCGGAATTAACGGTACCAGCTTCAGTAATCCCCACATGCAGCGGATAATCACATTGAGCAGCTAAAAGCCTGTAAGCCGCAATCGTTAATGGTACGTCATGTGCTTTCAAAGAAATTTTGATATTGCGATAATCAAGTTCTTCTAAAATATGAATATGACGCCAAGCAGCTTCTACTAATGCTTCTGCTGTCGGATGCCCATATTTTTCCAATAAATCCTTCGGCAGTGAACCGGCATTAACACCGATACCTGTCTCTTATACACATCTGACGCT